>Ga0194042_1000001_pt1 | contig 155269 bp, 163 predicted proteins | sample JunL4412m_MetaG_FD_148974 | JGI IMG/M metagenome (GOLD analysis project Ga0194042, IMG submission 148974) | Anoxic zone freshwater microbial communities from boreal shield lake in IISD Experimental Lakes Area, Ontario, Canada - Jun2016-L442-12m | ecosystem: Environmental > Aquatic > Freshwater...
CGCCCTCTTGGGCGCCACGCCAGACTTTTACTTTGAGATTGGTATTTGACATGGGCTAATTATATCTATAGATAGTAAAAAATAAATCGAATATATTTTTCTTTGAGATAAATTATATTTTTATCTCAATTTCGCGCTTGCAACCCTTTTTTTATTTCACAAATCCTAACGCTCTATTCTTGTGAATCCATCCCGATTAGGCATTTTTACCAACGGTAAAGATTTGGCATCCATGACCGCATCTTTAGTAATTATCTGATTTAAAAATAGGATATAAGCTGTTGCCGCATAGACTTGATCATTACTCAATGACTGGGGTGCGTTATGAGGCATGGCTCTTTTTGTGTAATCGAAAATGGTAGTGGAATAAGGCCAAAAACTGCCTACTGTCTTCACAGGTGAATTAGTATTTAATGCTCCACCACCAACTAAACGATTGGCTATTCCACCTTGCCCCTTATCACCATGACAAGAGGCACATTGCTGTTGATATAAAACCGCTCCATCTGAAACTGTTCCTGATCCAGGGGGTAATCCTTCACCATTTGGACCAATATCAATATTCCATAGACGTATTTGATTTTCAGTAATTGGCTTACCAATTCCAACAGGTCCATTAGATGGATGTCCACCAGCACAGGCTGCAATCAAACCAAGTAGAGAAATTCCAAAGATAGCTTTAAGGGTGACTCGACTAGCGACCATTGGTAATCTCCCCATTGGCTGCCACTCGCCACGGTTGAATAGCATTGTTATGATAAAAAAAGTTGGAGCCCTTGGCTTTAAGTAATGCATCCATCATGGGCTGCACATCACCACTTGAATCGACTCCCCTACTCATCAACATTGCAGGAGCTCCGTCCCACATCCATGGAGAGCGAAAACGAACTAAAGACTTATCCATAACAGGTTCTTGCAAAACAGCCTGAACCCAAGAGGCGCCGCCATTTGTAGAAACTTCAACCCGTTTAATTTCACCTTTACCAGACCATGCAAATCCTGAGATCTCATAAAAACCTTTAGATTTAAGCCGCATCATTCCAGAGGGTTGAGTTATCACTGATTTAACATCCATTGCAAAAGTAAATTTCTCAGCCTTTCCATTGGGGAGCAAATCGGTATAGGCAGAAGTTTCTTCTCGGGTTTGCCAAGGTTCGGTGCCTAACTTAATTCGTCGCAACCACTTAATACTCATATTGCCTTCAAATCCCGGCAGAAAGAGACGCAATGGGTAACCTTGTTCGGCCCTCAACATTTCACCATTTTGGGCATATACCAAAAGCGCATCATCCATCATCTTACTCATCGGAATACTTCGCGTCATTGCGGCGCCATCAGCGCCCTCTGCCAGCGCCCACTTTGCAGAGGACTGAACACCACACTCTTGCAAAATAGTTGATAAACGAACCCCCGTCCATTCACAGCAAGAGAGAAGTCCATGAATTTCTTGAGCAGTCTTCCCGCTTGCCTTCTTTAACTCTGCTGCGCTATTCCCGGAGCACTCTAAAAAATAAACTCTTGACTCTGATGGCAGGCGTACGATGTCATCCATACTAAAAATCATAGGGCGATCAACTAATCCATGTATTACAAGGCGATGTTGATTGGGGTCAATATCTGGTATGCCAGCATGATGTCTCTCGAATACCAAACCACTAGGAGTAGTAATGCCGTATAAGCTTTGTAATGGTGTACGCGAGCCAGTTAAAAAAGTTGGCGGGGGTGAAGGTAGAACTCGAACAACATTCTTTTCATATTTAGCGGGCAAACCATAAGGTGGATTGATAAAGCCTGACCCCTGAGTTTTTGTCCAAGGATCTATAGCCAAAAAATTTGAGTCATTATTTTGAGAAAATGCCATCTTAGTACTTGCTGCTGCACTAATAGCAGAGCCAATAGTTAAAGATTTTTTTAGGAAATTACGGCGCTCAGTAAGGTTTTTATTCTTATTCATAGATAGCTCATCTCCATTAGCTACGTCCAAATTAATGATATCTTCAAGCACCTTACCATCAAACCAACAATAGTTAAATATACGGCCTAATCTGTCAAATAAATTTCTATCAGATAAGGTCATTCTTTATAATGATCCTTATGTCTAGCATCAAAATACTGAAAAATTTCCTTACCATCACTAGGCACAAAAGCGTGGCTGCTGCTGCCAGAGAAATTGGTCTCACGGCTGCTGCTGCAGGGCAACAATTACAGCAACTGGAAAACGAAATTGGTCTAGAGCTATTTGATAGAACAAAACGTTCACTTACGCTTAATAGTCATGGACGCTCTCTGATAGAGCCTATCCAAGAAATCATTGCACGCTATGAAGCCCTTGGCATAAACCTCAGATCTGAGCTAAGCGGCATAATTGTCTTGGGCGCTTTGGTATCTTCGCTAATGGGTGCATTTGGTAAAACTCTAAATGAAATCAAGCAAAACTATCCTGATCTAGAAATTAAATTAATAGCGGGCTTATCTAGTAATTTCTTAGACCAAGTGATCGAAGGCACTATTGATGGAGCAATTGTGACCGAGTCTCCCTATGCACTCCCTCAAAACGTACAGTGGACCGAGCTTTATAAGGAGCCTATGATTTTAATTGCTCCAAGCGCATTGAAATCATCAAAAAACTCAAACAACTTGAGTAATCAATTGCCATTTATTCGGTTTGAGAGAAATACTTGGACTGGGAATCTAGTTGAACAAACTATCAGAGTAAATAAACTCAAAATTCAAGACGGCATGGAATTAAATTCAGTGGAGGCTATTATTGAATTGGTACGACAAGGGCTTGGTTATTCGATCGTCCCACAACTTGCCAATATTTCATGGTCAAGCGATCGCCAACTCAAGATTCAAAATCTACCAGGAAAAACAGTCTACCGAAAAGTTGGCCTATTAGAACGTAAGAAACATAGTCGAAATAACATTACAGCGGCTATCAAAGGTCACTTTTTATCAAACGTATTAAAGGCATCTAAAAAGCCGATAGATTTTTAATCCGCTGGAAGAGCCACTCCCAAATAAAAAAGCCTGGACGAACCAGACTTCTTTACAAGACATATTGTAAAGATTATTTCTTTAGATTAAGGTCGGCTCCTAACTTGCTATAGAGATCAAATTGTTCTTTAGCAAATGCCTCTGTATCTGCTGGTGATCGAATTGCAGGGATAGCCCCAACAGTATCGTTACCATTTAACCAAGCAGAATTTTTGGCAACCTCTTTTAGTACAGTCTGCCATTTCTCAACAACCTCCGAGGGTAAACCTGGTGGTCCATAAAGACCGCTCCATCCCATGACTTTTTCTAGATTAGGAATTCCCTCTTCCTTGGCAGTAGGTATATTAGGAAAATCTTTCAGGCGAGCAGGCGTAGAGGTTACCAGCGCGCGCATCGCATTTCCCTTTATCTGCCCAACGAGTGTTGTTAAGTTATTACATAAGAAGTCTACCTCTCCACCAAGCAAGGCAGTAGTAGCCTGGCCACCACCTTTATAAGGAATCATTGTGGCAGCCGATGATGCTAATCCAACATCACGCAAAACTACTTCAACAGCTAAATGCTGTGTAGTGCCAGAACCTGCGGTTGCATAATTTAATTTTCCGGGATTTGCCTTAATTGCAGCAATAAGATCCTTCATACTCTTATAAGGCGCATCAGGCTTAACTACACAAATAACCGGATTAAAGTCAAGCAGAGAGATAAATGTGAAATCGTTCCATTTATAAGGTGTAGTACTGTCAAGGGCAGGGGTGATTGCTTGCGAACCGCCTCTCGAAATTAATAAGGTATACCCATCTGGAGGTGAAGTGCGAACTTTTTGAGAGCCAATCGTGCCAGATGCTCCTGCGATATTTTGCACAATTACATTTTGACCCATTAGTTTAGTAGCGATAGGAGCCAAATTTCTACCAGAGAAATCGCTATCACCTCCAATTCCATAGGGAGCGATAAAAGTAATTGTTTTATTAGGATAACTTTGGGCTAAAACAACATTTGTCACTAGCCCCATCAAAATCAATGCTGTAAAAGCGGTCTTTTTTACTAACTTAAGCATAAAACTCCCGTGAGATAGATTAATTTATTCACTGACAATCCAAACTAAAGCATTTTTAATTACTAAACATTTAATTCAACTGAATATTTTGTGCCCGGTACTATGATGCCCCCTCGATCTCCTGGAATTACCCCACTCCAACGGGACTCAAAGTAATTTGGTAGCGGTCTTGCAGATGGGGGCGCAATCCAAAGTCGAAGCAAATGACGTTGCAGCTTAGGATCAGACCAATTTTCAAAATCATTCCTAGAGTGCAGAATTTGGTGGTTGTGCAAAAGCTGGATATCACCCGGTTCAAAAGCCATCTGCAGAGCAAAGCCTGGCTCTTGCAAAATAGCATCGATTTCATCCATCACTTCAATTTGCTGCTGACTGAGTCTTGGGGCATCTGGGAAGCGTTCTTGTGCATCCTCTATATAGTGACGTAAATATACGCAGGATAGGTATCCTTTATACCAATTAAAGATTGGAATCTCAAACCAAGGATGAAGCCCTTCTGGAACTTCTCCTCGGCGATCTGTTGGATATGGTGTGAACATTGCAGAGATCAAGTCGGGTCGACGTTCTATCATTTTGTTATAGAGCATCATAGAGCTAGCAATAAAAGACTCCCCACCCTCTTTGGCTTTCTGCAAACAAAGTAGGCCAACAACATCTGCTGAATCAGTATGGTAGTCAAGCTTCTTATTGGTTTGATAAAAACGTGCTCCAGCTTCCACTTTTGCGCCTTGATCGCGTACGTGTCCAAGCAGGTGACCTTTTCCATTACTACTCCGTAGCGAACCCATATGACGCCCAAGCCCCATATAAATAGCTGCAATCTTTTCCATTGGCCAGCTTTCAATTGGAAGTCCTCTGAGCATTACAAAACCGCGTCCACAGAGGATTTCATTCAAAGTTCCGTCAATAAAAGAAAGTAGCTTTGTAAGAGGAAATAACTCTGGTGTAATATTTTCAAGAGGAACCCCTAAACTTAGAAATTGATCAGCCGCCGCTTCAAGTTCTGTGATTTGCTCTGAGCTCCACTTCACAATCCACGTAGGATTATCTTGAATGTGACTACCCATCCATACGCAGGATCCCTCAATAGAAAAAGGAATATCACTTACTGAAGTAAAAGGCTTGATTGGATTCATATTGATTCCTCTATGCACCCTTATTTTGATCTGGGAATAAGGCGAACAATAAAATTAGTCTACCCTAAAAAATGAGGCTCCCAAGCCAAAAAAAAATATATCAATTTGGATATCCCCTTAAACCCCCCTTCTAACCAATCTAGCTAGACGATTAAGGGTTATTACTAATTTCAGCTCAAGCAGACATCTCTTTTGACTAAATTTATAGCGCAAGGTAGACCTCATCATATTTGTTAAAACTTTTAGTCAAGAATAATTAGCTTTAATGTAATGAGTCAAAAAAAGTAACGTATTCTCTATTGATATCAAACAACATTATTTTAATGTCCTAGGATCAAGCTTTTATATGATAAAAAAAATCACAAACGGTGCTGAAAATGTTGTGAACGCTCTTGAGTTAGCGGGTGTAAATACAATTTTTACACTATCTGGCAATCACATCATGCCTATATATAACGCCATATTTGATTCTAATATTGAACTCATTCATACGCGTCATGAGGCAGCAGCCGTCCACATGGCGGATGCATGGGCAAGATTAACTGGAAAGGTTGGAATTGCTTTAGTCACAGGTGGGCCGGGGCATGCAAATGCAGTCTCAGCGCTATATACCGCCTCTATGGCTGAATCCCCTGTTGTTTTGATTTCAGGGCATGCCCCTCTTAATCAGCTTGGTAAAGGTGCGTTTCAGGAAATGGCGCAAGCGGCTATTGCTGCTCCCCTAACGAAAGCATCTTGGACTTGTCAAAAAATAGAGGACCTAGGCTTTGATTTGGCAAAAGCAATACGAATAGCAAAATCAGGAAGACCCGGTCCTACACATCTAAGTTTGCCATCTGATCTTCTAGAGTCAATTTCACCCTTAAATATGCCGCTTCCAACAAGTGAAGACTTTATGGTGAATAGTAAAGTAGCGAAATCTTCAGACATTACAATCATCATATCGGCGTTAACCGCTGCTAAAAAACCACTCATCATTGTGGGTCCAATGATGCTCTCTAAGGTTAGTAAGAAGCAATTGGCATTACTTGAAGAATCTTTAGGCATCCCCGTGATCGGTATGGAAAGTCCAAGAGGTATTGGTGACCCAAGTCTTGGGGCATTTGCGGAAGTCCTAGCTGAGTCAGACTGCATTCTCTTGCTTGGGAAAAAACTAGACTTTACGTTAAAGTTTGGCAACACCCCTGGCATTAAACAAGAATGCAATTTTCTACAAATAGATCCCGAAGAGACTGAAGTTGAAAGAGTAAAAAAAATACTTGGTAATCGCTTAAAAATGGCATGTGTATGCGATATCTCAAGCGCTATTAATGCCATTCTCTCTGAAAATCCCGCAAAACATCCGAGTTCAGATAATTGGTTAAAAGAAGTTAGCACAGCAATTGCATATCGCCCAAGCTCATGGAAGGAATTACCATCTAATGAGGGAAGACTGCATCCAGTAAAAGCATTATTACCACTACAAGAAATACTGGACAGTCATCCTGATTCTGTCCTTGTAAGTGATGGCGGAGAAATTGGACAATGGGCTCAAGCTTGTTTAAACGCTCCAAATCGAATTCTAAATGGCATTGCCGGATCTATCGGCGCTGGTCTACCTTTTGCCGTAGCTGCTAGGGTTGCAAAAAAAGATGTCCCCATCATTGCCGTAATGGGTGATGGGACTTTTGGATTTCATAGCGCGGAAATCGACACTGCAGTCCGCTATGGCTTAGATTGTGTCCTTGTCGTGGGGAATGATGCTTGCTGGAATGCAGAATTTCAGATACAGCTTAAAGACTACGGTAAAGATAGAACGATTGGTTGCGAACTATTACCTTCAAGCTATGAAAAAGTTTGTCAAGCATTTGGCGGTCACGGTGAACTTGTCACAAATTCTAAAAACATACTACCAGCAGTAAAGCGCGCCATAGAAAGCAAATTACCTTCATGTCTTAATGTCATGATCGAAGGCATTGCGGCACCCAATATCAAAAGAGGCTAAGCTGGGGCTAGAAAATTACTATTTAATAAGTACAAAAGTAAGAAATCCAGATTCTAGGCGATACACCAACTGAACATTACCTAGCTAAAGAAAAAAAGCCACTACGAAGAATGGCTTGAAAGAGATTTTTGAAAGCACCACTTAAAGAGCAAACTAAAAGTTCTTATTAATCCTCTAAAAATCTAACTTTTTTACTGATTGAATACTAGTGATTTTCTTTGGCATGATTAATAGAGTATTTGGGTATCTCAATGACCAAATCTTGTTTGGCCACAATCGCTTGGCAGGATAAACGTGACTGTGGGTTCAAACCCCAAGCACGATCAAGCATATCTTCTTCATTCTCATCGGGTGGGTTCAGACTTTGAAGACCCTCTTTTACGATCACGTGGCAAGTAGTGCAAGCGCAAACCATATCACAAGCATGCTCAATTGGAATATCATTTTCTAGCAGAGCTTCGCAAATCGATGTGCCAGGTGCCACTTCAACAACAGCACCTTCCGGACAATACTCACTATGAGGTAATACAACAATTTGCGTCATGATTCTTTTCTATTAGTTTTGTTTCTATTGTTTTATATCTCTGCAACATTCTTCCCAGATAATGCCTTCTGAATACTAGCGTTCATCCGCATTTGTGCAAAATCATCACTCGCTTTAGCAGCATGATCTACTGCCTTGCGCAATACTTCACTGTTATTTTCTTCATTCAAAATCTTTTGTAAAACTAGCATTTCTTGATCAATCGCAGCTTGCTCTTCTTTATTGAGTAAGGCTCGATCACTAGTTAAAGCTGTTTGCACTGCGTCGAGTAAACGCTGAGCATTGACTTGCTCTTCACGCAATGATCTAGCCAAGAGGTCCTCTTTTGCAGAGGCAAAGCCATCTTGTAGCATGCGCGTAATTTCAGCATCCGTTAAACCGTAAGAAGGCTTGATATCAATTGAAGCTTGGACTCCAGAACCCTGCTCCATAGCACTGACAGATAACAAGCCATCCGCGTCTACCTGAAAGGTTACCCGAATACGTGCAGCACCTGCAGCCATACCCGGAATGCCACGTAACTCAAATTTGCCCAGAGAGCGGCAATCTTGCGCAAGCTCGCGCTCACCCTGCACCACTTGTATTGCTAGCGCAGTCTGACCATCTTTAAAGGTTGTAAATTCTTGAGCTCTGGCTACTGGAATTGGGGTATTACGCGGAATAATCTTTTCGACCAAGCCGCCCATCATTTCAATACCCAGAGAGAGTGGAATAACGTCCAATAGCAGCCATTCATCATCCTTGCTTTGATTGCCAGCCAATAAGTCGGCTTGCATTGCAGCGCCAAGCGCAACGACTTGATCTGGATTTAAATTATTGAGTGGCTGGGTTCCAAATAACTCACCTACGGCACGCTGCACATTGGGCATTCGGGTAGAACCGCCAACCATGACTACGCCCTTTACATCTTCAGCCTTCAAGCCAGCATCACGCAACGCTTTTTTACACGCCGTTAAGGTCTTAGTAACTAGGTTTTGAGTAATCTCAAAGAACTGTGCCTGACTAACACCCACATTCACTACGGTACCATCTGCCAGAGTCTCATGCACACGCGCTAAGGGGTTATGGCTCAGCAACTCTTTAGCATGCTTGCATGCCATTAATAAGGTTCGATGATCATGAATTGATAAGGGCGCTAGTTTTGACTGCTCAATCACCCAGCAATATAAGCGATGATCAAAATCGTCGCCACCCAAAGCAGAATCACCGCCAGTGGAAAGTACTTCAAATACACCCCTACTCATTTTAAGAATAGAGATATCAAAGGTTCCGCCACCTAAATCATAAACAGCATAGATACCTTCAGAGGCGTTATCCAAACCATAGGCAATCGCTGCAGCAGTAGGTTCGTTCAGAAGTCTGAGTACTTCAATACCAGCTAACTTAGCAGCATCTTTGGTGGCCTGACGTTGTGCATCGTCAAAATAAGCCGGGACAGTAATCACGGCGCCAACAATAGCTTCTGCGACAGAGTCTTCAGCGAGTTGACGTAAACGTGCCAAGATCTCAGCAGATACTTCAATCGGACTCTTATCGCCAGCAACTGTTCTCAATTTGAGCATGCCCGGTTGATCAACAAAATCGTATGGAGCGCTCTCAATATTTTCTACATCTTGTATGCCTCGACCCATGAAGCGTTTCACAGAAACAATCGTATTCTTTGGATCAATCACCACACTCTCAAGAGCCTCAAAGCCAGCTTGGGTTCTGCCATTTGGCAGATAGCGTATGACTGATGGGAGCAATTCTCTTCCTTGGGCATCAGGTAGCACCCTAGGTAAAGCATCGCGCACGATAGCCACCAGTGAATTGGTAGTCCCTAAATCAATACCGACAGCAATGCGACGCTGATGAGGCGCCAAGGATTTACCAGGTTCGGAGATTTGTAATAAGGCCATAAAGATTAAAGTTTAATTCGAGTGCAGGCTAGGCCAAGGCTGCAATAGCATCGTCAAGCTCAAAAGCAAACCTATCGATAAAGAGTAAGCCTCTGAGAAGCTCAGCAGCGCGTTGATAATTTTTAGCGCTATCGATTACTTGGGTAATCTCAGTTAAGGTGTCTTGCTTAGAGACTTCAACCTCATCCATGAGTTTTTCTAAAGCTGGCAAATCTTCAGCTCGCTCATCTAAATTCTCACGCCATTCCATCTGCTTCATCAGAAAAGCAGCAGGCATCGCAGTATTAGTTTCTAGCTTAGCATCTACGCCATGCAGTTGGCAAATATATAAACCCCGTTGCACAGGATTTTTGAGAGTTTGCAATGCGGTATTAGCTAATGTCGCCATTTGCATTGCCAAGCGTTGCTCTGTATCACTACCACGCGCATGGCGATCAGGATGAACTTCTTTCTGAATCGCTAAGTAAGCCTGGTCTAGGGCAGGCAAATCGATTTTGAATTGCTGATTTAGTCCAAAGAAGCGAAAGTAATCGTCAGACGCGGAAGGATTCGCCACAACCACACTCATCTTTTACGTTTGGATTTTGAAACTTAAACCCCTCGTTCAAACCCTCACGTACAAAGTCTAGCTCTGTTCCATCCAAATAAGCCAAGCTCTTTGGATCAATAAATACCTTCACCCCATTAGACTCAAATACTTGATCCTCTGCCGCTGGCTCATCCACGTACTCCAATTGATAAGCCAAGCCAGAACAGCCAGTAGTGCGTACACCTAAACGCAAACCACAGCCCTTACCGCGCTTTTCTAAATTGTGGTTGACGTGTGCAGCTGCTTTGTCGGTTAAGGTAATTGACATAGTTTGGCTTTATTTATTTCGCTGGATGCTTATCTTTGTAATCAGCAACGGCTGCTTTAATGGCATCTTCAGCCAAGATAGAGCAGTGAATTTTTACAGGTGGTAATGCCAACTCTTCAGCAATCAGAGAGTTCTTGATCTCTAAAGCCTGATCCAAAGTCTTACCCTTGACCCACTCGGTGACTAATGAGGAAGAGGCAATCGCTGAGCCACAACCATAAGTCTTGAACTTAGCGTCTTCAATAACGCCTTGATCATTTACGCGGATTTGTAATTTCATCACGTCGCCGCAAGCAGGCGCACCAACCATACCAGTACCTACGCTTTCGTCGCCCTTCTCAAATGAGCCAACATTACGGGGGTTCTCGTAATGATCGATTACTTTTTCACTATATGCCATGGTATTTCCTCGTTAATCCTTCAAATTCTTAATGTGCTGCCCATTGAATCGTACTTAAGTCGACGCCATCTTTAAACATTTCCCACAAAGGTGAGAGTTCACGCAACTTCGCAATCTTTTCTTTCACTAACTTGATTGTGAAATCTACTTCCTCTTCGGTTGTAAAGCGGCCGAGAGTAAAACGAATCGAACTGTGTGCCAATTCATCATTACGACCTAAGGCACGTAACACATAAGATGGCTCAAGAGATGCTGATGTACAAGCCGAGCCAGAGGAAATGGCTAATTCTTTCAAGGCCATCAACATCGACTCACCTTCTACATAGTTAAAGCTGATATTGAGGTTATGAGGGACACGGTGATCCATGTCACCGTTGACATACACCTCCTCAATATCTTTTAGGCCATTTAATAAACGATCACGTAAGCCACGAATGCGTTTATTTCCTTCAGCCATCTCAAGACGAGCAATGCGGAACGCCTCGCCCATACCAACAATTTGATGGACAGCTAGCGTTCCAGAGCGCATACCACGCTCATGGCCACCACCATGAATCTGGGCTTCAATCCGAATACGGGGCTTACGACGCACAAACAATGCGCCAATTCCTTTAGGGCCATAAGTCTTATGAGCAGAAAAACTCATGAGATCCACTTTGACTTTTTCTAAATCGATTTCGACTTTGCCGGTAGCTTGTGCAGCATCCACATGCAAAATTACGCCACGTGAGCGACACAATTCGCCAATAGCAGGAATATCTTGTACTACACCGATTTCATTATTGACATACATCACTGAAGTCAAAATCGTGCCAGGCTTCATTGCAGCCTCTAACTGAGCAAAGTCAATTAAGCCATTTGGCAATACATCTAAGTAAGTCACTTCATAACCTTCACGCTCTAGCTCACGGCAAGTATCTAAAGTTGCCTTGTGCTCGGTCTTCACGGTAATGATGTGATTGCCACGATCTTTATAAAAATGTGCTGCACCTTTTAATGCAAGGTTGATACTTTCAGTAGCGCCGCTAGTAAATACAATTTCTCTTGGATCTGCATGAACTAGTAAGGCAACTTCTGAACGCGCCCACTCAACTGCTTCTTCGGCAGCCCAGCCATAAGCATGGCTACGGGACGCAGCATTTCCAAACTGCTCACGCAAGTAAGGCAACATTTTGTCGACCACACGGGGATCAATTGGCGTTGTCGCCGAGTAGTCCATATACACCGGAAAGTGCTTAGGACTAAACATCGGAATAGGTTGCTTTGGAAGGTCTTGTGGTGCGTTCATGATTTACTTATAGATAAATTACTACTATTAACTTTGACGCGCCAAATTAAATACTGAATTAATTAATGGTGCTTTAGGAACAACTTCTTTTTTGGCTGCAAGTGCTGGTGCTAGTTTTTCAGCTTTCGCACTTTCAACTTTAACTTTCTTCTGACGCATGTCTTGAATCACTACTCCGCGCCCTTCTTGCTGCTGAACCAGGTTGCGCAAACTAACAGAGCTTAAGTACTCAACCATTTTGAGATTGAGGTTGCTCCAAAGATCATGGGTCATGCAATGACCATGTTCCTCTTCGTCGCTATGACAATTGCCTTTACCACCACATTGGGTCGCATCTATTGGCTCATCGACAGCAACAATGATGTCTGCAACGCTAATGGCATCAGCAGTTCGGGCAAGGGTGTAACCGCCCCCAGGGCCGCGAGTACTCTCGACGATATTGAAACGGCGTAATTTGCCGAACAATTGCTCTAAATAGGAAAGGGAAATCTTTTGTCTTTGGCTAATTCCAGCCAAAGTTACAGGACCATGCGCTTCACGCAGGGCTAAATCGATCATTGCAGTTACTGCAAAACGGCCTTTAGTTGTAAGTCTCATATTTCACCTTGGTAATGGATTGTTTATGGACAGCTCATGATCAGATGGGTAATACCCGACCAATTCACTCAACTTTACCATATGCCCTATAAAATTGCTCGGAGATAGCTCTATAAAACCCTTCTGTTAACTAGTTCTGACCTATTGAGTCCCTGGAACGAGCCCCAAAGGCCATTTCCTTCACCTTGGTCAGACGGTCCCGAGTACTAGCCGCCTTCTCAAACTCAAGATTCTTGGCTTCAGCGTTCATTTGCTTCTCCAAGCGCTTGATTTCGCCTGCCAGATCCTTCTCACTCATATCCTCATAGCGAGCTCGTTCCTGCTCAATCTGCATCTCATCACGCTTCTCTTTGACGTCATAGACGCCATCAATAATGTCCTTAATCCGCTTTTGAACCCCTTTGGGCACAATTCCATGGAGCTTGTTAAAGGCAATTTGCTTGGTACGGCGTCTTTCGGTTTCCCCCATCGCCCTGCGCATGGAATCGGTCACCCTATCGGCATACAAAATAGCTTTACCCCGAATATTTCGTGCAGCCCGTCCAATCGTCTGAATCAAGCTGCGTTCTGAGCGTAAGAAGCCTTCTTTATCGGCATCCAAAATCGCTACTAGAGAAACCTCTGGAATATCTAAACCCTCACGTAACAAGTTGATACCCACTAAGACATCAAAGACCCCTAAGCGTAAGTCCCGCAAAATTTCAACCCGTTCAACGGTATCGATATCTGAGTGAACATAACGCACTTTCACACCGTTATCAGAAAGATAATCTGTTAATTGCTCTGCCATCCGTTTGGTCAGCACCGTTACCAAAACGCGCTCTTTTACTTTGACGCGCTCATGAATCTGATCTAGCAAATTATCAACTTGGGTACTTGCTGGTAATACTTCAATTTCTGGATCAACTAATCCTGTTGGTCGCGCGACTTGCTCAACAACTTGACCTTGGTGAGTTTTTTCATAATCAGCTGGTGTTGCAGAAACAAAAATAGTTTGACGCATCTTAGTTTCAAACTCTGTAAATTTGAGTGGCCGGTTATCCATCGCCGAAGGTAAACGAAAACCGAACTCGACCAAAGTATGTTTGCGCGATTTGTCGCCGTTATACATGGCGTTGAGCTGTCCAATCAAGACATGGCTTTCATCTAAGAACATCAAAGCATCATTTGGGAGATAGTCCACCAAGGTTGGCGGAGCCTCACCCGGAGAGGCTCCAGATAAATGGCGAGAGTAGTTCTCAATGCCCTTACAAAAACCCAACTCGTTGAGCATTTCAAGATCAAATCGAGTCCGCTGCTCTAGGCGTTGCGCCTCAACGAGTTTGCCATCTTTAACAAACTCATCTAGGCGAGTACGTAACTCCACCTTGATTGTTTCAATCGCCTTGAGTACTGTCTCGCGAGGCGTCACATAGTGTGAACTTGGATAGACTGTAAAACGGGGAATTTTCTGACGAATTTTGCCAGTGAGTGGATCAAAAAATTGCAAACTCTCGACCACATCATCAAATAATTCAACGCGCACTGCCAACTCATTATGTTCAGCCGGGAAAATATCAATCGTATCCCCCCGCACTCGAAACACGCCGCGCTTGAAATCTGTCTCATTGCGATCGTATTGCATCGCAATTAAGCGCATCAAAATATCACGTTGACTCATTTTGTCGCCAGGACGTAATGTCATCACCATGCTGTGATAGTCACCAGGATTACCAATACCGTAAATTGCAGAAACAGTTGCAACAATGATGACATCACGTCGCTCTAGCAGGCTCTTGGTTGCGGAGAGTCGCATCTGCTCGATATGCTCATTAATTGATGAATCTTTTTCGATAAAGAGATCGCGCTGAGGGACGTAAGCCTCCGGTTGGTAATAATCGTAGTAACTGACGAAGTACTCAACCGCATTTTTTGGGAAAAACTCCCTAAATTCGCTATAGAGCTGAGCGGCTAAGGTCTTATTTGGGGCAAAAATAATGGCTGGACGACCTGTTCTGGCGATGACATTGGCCATGGTGAAGGTCTTTCCAGACCCCGTAACCCCCAGCAGAGTCTGAAAAGTGAGCCCATCCTCAATCCCCTCTACCAAAGCCTGAATAGCCTCTGGTTGATCCCCAGCCGGTTTAAAGGGCTGATAAAGGAGGTATGGAGAATCTGGAAAGCTAACAAATTTGGTGGGGTCTAGATCATGACCAGCTTCGCCCAGTGGGTCGGCAACCGGCTTTTTGATATCTTCTTTAGCTGCAGGATTCGGGGCAGTTTTGGGGGACTTAGGGGGCATCTCGGCTATCATTTCATCTGTAAGTTTTCTTTACAGCGAATTTTGTACAAACAATGATTTTGCCGTTTTTATTTGGAAATAGTTGATTCTGGAATCTAAAACCGATAATTAAGCTAAATTCAACGGTAATTACTTGCAAAACTACCTTTAAACCATCATTTTCGACCTCCAATGACCCTGTTTGCCTCAGTCCAATTAGCCCCTAAAGATCCTATTTTTGGCCTCACAGAAGCCTACGTTGCAGATCAACGTCCTGACAAAGTAAACCTTGGTGTTGGTGTGTACTACACCGATGAAGGCAAAGTACCGCTCCTCAAGGCAGTGGTCAAAGCGGAAGAGGCGATTGTTGCTAAACATTCTCCACGCAGCTACATTCCAATTGAAGGTCCAAACCCATATAACAGTGCAGTTCAAACTTTATTGTTTGGTACTGACTCGGCGCTGATTAAAGATGGCCGCGTTGTGACTGCAGAATGTTTGGGTGGCACTGGTGCATTACGAGTTGGTGCCGACTTTATTAAGCGCCTCAATCTCAATGCGCCTTGCGCTATCAGCAACCCAACCTGGGAAAACCATCGCGGTATTTTTGAATCCGCTGGCTTTGAGGTTATTGAATACACCTACTTCGATGGCAAAACTCGTAGTGTTGATTTTGCTGGCATGGTGAAATCTTTAGAATCATTCCCGAAGAACACAACCGTGCTTTTACATGCATGCTGCCATAACCCTACGGGTGCCGACATCACTGAAGCTCAGTGGCGTCAAGTGATCGATATCTGTAAGAACAAGAGTCTGATTCCCTTCCTGGATATGGCTTATCAAGGCTTTGCAGCAGGAATTGAACAAGACGGTATTGCAGTTCGTCTCTTTGCGCAGTCTGGTATGTCCTTCTTTATATCGAGCTCCTTCTCTAAGTCATTCTCACTCTATGGTGAGCGTGTAGGCGCTCTGTCTATCGTGACACAAAGCAAAGATGAATCTACTCGCGTGCTCTCCCAATTAAAGCGCGTGATTCGTACCAACTATTCAAATCCTCCAACTCACGGTGCTGCCATTGCAGCTGCTGTTTTGAATTCTCCAGAATTGCGCAAGCTATGGGAAGATGAGTTGGCAGAAATGCGCGACCGTATTAAAGCAATGCGTCATGGTCTCGTTGAAAAACTCGCTGCTGCTGGCGTGAAGCAAGATTTTGCTTTTATCGAACAGCAATGTGGAATGTTTTCTTACTCAGGCTTAACGGCTGAGCAAGTTGAACGCTTACAGAAAGAAGATGGCATTTATGCCCTCTCCACTGGACGCATTTGTGTTGCAGCACTCAATACCAAAAATATTGATAAAGTAGCCAAAGCAATCGCCCGTGTTTTAGGATAACAAGCGGATATACAGAATTACAGGAGCTAGAATGCTATATCAGTTACACGAGTTCCAAACAGCCTTACTGCAACCAATCAGTTCATGGGCACGAGCAGCCTCTGAGGCATTTATTAATGCCTCCAACCCTGCATCAATGGTTCCAGGATCCGAGCGTTTAGCTGCTAGCTGCGAACTTCTCTATCGCTTAGGTAAAAACTATACAAAACCAGAATTTGGCATTCGCTCAGTACAAGCACATGGTCAAGAAGTAGCCATTCATGAAAGAACTATCGTTGCAAAACCTTTTTGTAACTTAGTTCGCTTCAAGCGCTTTTCAGATGATGTAGAAACCATCAAGAGCCTCAAGGAAGATCCCGTTGTATTGGTCGTTGCCCCCATGTCCGGGCACCATGCTACTTTGTTGCGCGATACCGTTCGCACTCTTTTGCAAGATCACAAGGTTTACATTACGGACTGGATCGATGCGCGTAATGTACCAGTTGCAGATGGTGAGTTTGGCCTGGATGACTACGTTCACTACATCCAAGAATTTATTCGTACGATTGGCGCAAAAGATTTGCATGTTATATCTGTTTGTCAGCCTACTGTTCCAACCTTAGGCGCCATCTCCTTAATGGCTTCTGCTGGTGAAGTAACACCTGCATCGATGATCATGATGGGTGGCCCAATTGACGCCCGTAAATCACCTACCTCTGTGAATAACTTGGCTGAGCAAAAATCATATGGGTGGTTCCAAAGTCATGTGATTTATAAAGTGCCGCCAAGCTATCCCGGCGTAGGTCGCAAAGTTTATCCAGGTTTCTTGCAACACACTGGCTTTATTGCTATGAACCCACAGAACCATCTGCAATCACATTGGGACTACTTCCAAGATCTCGTGCGGGGTGACGAACAGGATACCGAATCACATATTCGCTTCTATGATGAGTACAACGCGGTATTGGATTTAGATGCTAAGTTCTATTTAGATACCATTAAGACTGTTTTCCAAGATTACGCCTTACCGAATGGCACTTGGGAAGTAGCCGGTGATCTAGTAAAGCCTCAAGACATTACCAAGACAGCACTTCTGACGGTAGAGGGTGAGCTTGACGATATCTCTGGAAGCGGACAAACTCGCTCGGCTCATGGCTTGTGTATTGGTATTCCAAAAGAGGATAAAGCGCACTACGAAGTTACTGGCGCTGGTCACTACGGTATCTTTGCTGGTCGTCGTTGGCGTGATAAGGTTTACCCGAAGATTAAATCGTTCATTCGCGAGCACCAAGTTGCACATAACGGAACTAAAGCAAGGCCTCCTAAATTAGAAGACTCTAACTAAGCATTAATCAGTGGGGGCTAAGGCCCTCACTTTTTTAGCTCACCAACCAGTAATGAAGACCACACAAGCGAACGAACTTGCTGATCGCTTGGAAGACACCCTTCCTCAAACTCAATGCACTAAATGCGGTTATCCCGATTGCAGAGGTTATGCAGAAGCAATGGCCAGTGGCGAAGCATTGCCCAATCGTTGCCCACCAGGAGGTATTGATGGCATTACGCGTCTAAGTAAAATCCTCCCTCCCATTTATCCACAAGATGCTTTTGAGCTGCACCCGACGATTGATCCCGACTGCGGTATGGAACGCCCTAGACCAGTAGCCTTCATTGATACACAAAAATGCATTGGTTGTACGCTATGTATTCAGGCGTGTCCTGTAGATGCCATTGTTGGTGCTTCAAAACAAATGCATGTTGTTTTAACTGAGTGGTGCACTGGTTGTGATCTTTGTATCCCACCATGCCCTGTTGATTGCATCATCATGATCGATGTTACGGGCAATCAAACAGGTTGGAATGCCTGGTCAACAGACTTAGCAGACATTTCACGTCAGCGTTATCACGAGCGAAAGCAGCGCCTTGATAGAGAACAAAAAGACAATGATGATCGTTTGGCAAAAAAAGCTGCTGCTAAATTAATAGCGATTAATGCCGATACCCCAACATCAGATGAACAAAAGAAAGAGCAAGAACGTAAACGCGCCATCATTGCTGCTGCGATTACACGTTCTCAGCAACAGAAATGATGAATCCTGATAAGCGGCGTGCTTTTTTTGAGCAACTGAAGGCCAATAATCCAAAACCCACTACAGAGTTAGAGTACAGCTCACCATTTGAGTTACTCATTGCAGTATTGCTTTCAGCACAAGCGACTGACGTATCTGTCAATAAAGGCACCCGCAAACTCTTTAAGATTGCCAATACACCTCAAGCTCTTTTAGATCTTGGCGAGAAAGGGGTGAAGCCATTTATTCAGCACATTGGTTTATTTAACTCTAAGGGCAGGCATATTCAAGAAACCTGCCGTCTGCTAATCGATCAACATCATGGCAAGGTTCCGCAAACGCGTGAAGAACTAGAAGCTTTACCAGGGGTTGGTAGAAAAACTGCGAACGTGATTCTCAATACTGCCTATGGGCAGCCCACCATTGCAGTCGATACACATATTTTCAGAGTTTCCAATCGCACTGGCTTGGCACCTGGCAAAGATGTGGTGAAAGTGGAAGAGCAATTACTCAAACGCGTACCTAAAGAGTATTTACTAGATGCGCATCATTGGCTTATCCTGCATGGAAGATACACTTGTAAGGCACGTAATCCAGATTGTGCCCAATGCATTGTTGAGCCTTTATGTGGCTTTAAACAAAAAACTGGCAAAGGAAAAGTGCGTGGCGATATTTAATCCAACTCGAGAAGAAGTTCGTCGCTTTTTCTGCGACACCTGGAAGAAGAAAATGGATGGCCACATCCTAGACCCAATGGAAACACTTGCGAGTGATTGGATGGTAGATCACCCGGAGTATCACGGTCTACTAACAGATCCTGAGGGTGCTTTAGCAGAGGACTACACACCAGAACGTGGCGAAACCAATCCTTTTTTACATCTTTCCATGCATCTATCGATTAGCGAGCAGATCTCCATCAATCAGCCACCCGGCATTCAAGAAGTAGCAGAAAAGCTCATGAAGAAAACAGGATCGAAGCATGAAGCCCAGCACCTCATTATGGAATGTTTAGGGCAAGTGATGTGGGAAGCGCAACGTGAAGGACAGCCACTGAATCCAGAAAACTATCTAGAAGCTCTCAAAAGATTGGCCTAAGCGGAGCCTCAGCAAGTCATTCTTGCATTCATTGGCTATGATTTTGAATTGACCACGGTAAAACTGGCAATACTGGGTTCAATCCAGCTTTCTTGATAATCGGAACTGCCTTTGATGAAGCTAGAAATGCGATGAGATCTCGAGAGCTGTCTAAGTTAGTAACATTGCTAGTGATGCCAGCCGAGAACAGAACCGTTTTTTGTGCCTCAGGTGGCAGCTCGCCAATAAATGTAACGCCTGGTATAGGCAATAGCTCACTCACTTGCTGAAAACCTAAGTCAGCCTCTCCACGGGCAACCACCGAGGCCACCCGCTCGCTGTATATTTTTCTGGCAGTCTTATTCATCTGTTCCGAAATACCCATTTTCGGAAAGAGCTCAGTCGATAAATACACACCACTCGCACTAGCAGAATACGCAACCGACTTAGCATTTAGTAGTGCTGATTTAAGACCACTCATAGTACTAATATCGAGTTTTGGAGCACCCCCCTTTACTACGGCACCCATAACTGAGGCAACCAAATCCACTCTCGTGCCTAGCTGAACTACTCCGCTTTTAATAAATCCATCTAATGCTGGCGCAGCCAAAATAAGTACATCAAATTTCTCGCCCTTAGCCAATCTTGATGGGATGGAATCGGGTGCAGCCCCCATCGATGAGCCATAAGCAATAATCACCTTATTAGAGGATTGTTTTTCATATTGAGGAGCCAAATCTTTTAACGCTTCTGCAAAAGCACCTGAAGTAATAACCTGAATCTCTGCTGCAGACGCCAAGCTAAAGAAAAACAAGCTGATGAAAAGTGTCGGTACCGCTCTTCTAATTTTTAGATATAGCATATTGAGGTCTAAAACTTAGTTTTATTACAAAAGAGCATTGATCTTTTTCACAAAATCAAGAGCTGTTGGGCTATCTCCATGAATGCATAAAGTATCAGCTTGGACTTTGACAATCCTGCCATCTAATGCAAGCACTTCGCCTTTTTGAACCATTTGCAGTGCCTGGGCTGCCGCCTGGTCCTCGCTCTCGATTAAAGCCCCCGGCTGAGTGCGTGGGACTAAATAACCTTCTGAGGTGTAACGTCGATCTGCAAAGACTTCTTGCCAGATAGGAACGCCGATCTCTTTTGCGGCCTCAACGAAACAACTGGAAGCTAGGCCATACAAAATGATGCCATCGCCTAGATCTTTTACTGCTTGGGCAATTGCGAGTGCCAAGCCCTTATCTTTTGCTGCTTGATTATAGAAAGCACCATGAGGCTTAACATGATGGAGTATCCCGCCTTGGGCTCGAATAAAAGCCTGTAGTGCGCCCGCCTGGTATAGAACAAAATTGTAGGCATCGTTCGGGGTAATAGCCATCTCTCTTCTACCAAAACCCATTAGATCTGGCAAGCTTGGATGAGCGCCAATAAATACATCCTTTTCAATAGCAGCAGCCACTAAATTTTTCATACGCTCGGGATCTCCAGCATGCCACCCGCAAGCAATATTAGTAGAGTCAATATAGTCTAAAAGGGCGAGATCATTACCCATCTCCCAGGCACCGAATCCCTCTCCCATGTCACTATTTAGATCAATTTTCTGTTTCATGATTTCGCCAAAAGAGTTATTCGCACATTATCAAATATTTTTCTCTGCTCAATAAAATACAATGCATTTATTTGATCAGCTTCATCCAGTGTAATCGGCAAAAACTGTATTTTGTCACCCGGCCTCAATTGAGCCAATTTGGATCGCTCAGAACTTATCATTTCCATGAGTCTAGGATATCCCCCTGTAGTTTGATGCTCGGCCATCATGAGGATAGGTTGACCAGAGGGTGGTAGCTGAACAGTACCAAACCAGATTCCTTGAGAGGCGATGCCTGTTAAAGGGCTCGAAATCTTAAAATCACTTTCTAAACGCATTCCCATGCGATTGCTTTGTGAAGATATAGTCCAAACAGTTCTCCATAGCGCATCTTGTTCGGCTGAACTCAAAACATCCAAATGAATACTTGGTAGGACCTTGATAAGCTCTATCTTTTCTCCTGGCAAGGCAGGCGAAGCAATTGACCACTTTGGAAAAGAAATTTGTGCTTCTTTGAGTTTTTTAAAGAATGGTATTTGGCAAGAATCTTGCGCGCGGGGTAAGCACAGAACATCCCCTTTTTGCAATGCTTTACCACCAATGCCGGCGCTGAGATGGGAACCCCTCCCGCCTAAAATAAACTCACTATCAATACCGCCGCTGAGCGCTAAAAAAATCCGATATCCCTGTAGCATGGGTCCAAAGCTTAAGGTTTCTCCTTTACGTAAAAATACCGGACGATTACCCGGAATGGCAGTGCCATTTACTTGACTTATACACCGAGCTCCTACCCAGGCCACCCATACATCCTCATGAAATAGTAACTTTGTTCCAGCTCCCGCTATCTCTAGCCCAGCTGCATCATCGGGATTGCCTAATAAGGCATTTGCTAATCGTGCACTTTCTTGATCTATTGGTCCACCAGCACTAAGTGCTAAATGCGCAAACCCATAACGAGGCAAACCTTGAATAGTTGTTTGCAAACCTGGAGATATAACTTCAATAGCATAGCTTGATGATTTTGACTTGGGCATGCTTTGTGCTAGCTTGGTCAAATTTTGCGCTTCAATTTTACGGAATTCAAGTAAATCAATTTCAATAAACTCAACGCGCTCACCAGCCATCAGTAAGCTCGGGCGAGGCTTGCTGGAATCAAATAAGACTTCAGGACTTCTGCCAATAATGTTCCAGCCTCCCGGGGTAGACTGCGGATAAATTGCTGTTTGCAATCCAGCGATAGCCACGGAACCTGCGGGCACAGTGGTTCTAGGCGACTCCAATCGTGGCAGATTTAAGCTGGGATCTAAACCACTGCAGTATGAAAATCCTGGCATAAAGCCCAAGATATCCACTCTAATCTCGGAGTTTTTATGGCGATTAATGAATTCTCGCACTGTTAATTTACATTTCTCGGCACTCGCCAATAAATCTGGAGCCAGCTCGGGGTCATAGCAGACCCGAATGCGATGAACCACCTCGCTCTTGGTCTCTTGTTTTTTCTCACTCAATAGCTTTTTGAGTAAAGCCTCAATTTCTACTTTAGCTATAGCACGAGTATCTCGATAGTGATAGTCTGAAAATTTGAGTACGACCAACAGACTATCAATGCCTGGGATTAAATCTAAAAGCCATACGGGCGAAAGAGAAGATAAGAGTTCAGATAATTGGTGAATCTTACTTAAAGGCTCTGGATAGCTTCGAAAATCTACCAAGAGAGCTACATCCCCTGAATCAAGGATGTCAATCTTGCCGGGGACTTTCCTAGATCTCTTGAGCTGCATTAAAGCTACTTAATTTCTTTTTGCAAAAACTGATCTGGCAGCCATGTCACTAGTTCGGGCCATATTGTGATCATCGCAACTGCTACGACCATCATGGCAAAAAAAGGTAGGGAAACTTTGGCGATGTAGTTGCTATCTTTTCCGGTCATACTCTGCAAAACAAATAGATTAAATCCAACTGGTGGCGTGACTTCTGCAATCTCTACCAAGAGCACAATAAAAATACCAAACCAAACCAAATCAAATCCAGCTAGCTGCACCATAGGTAATACAGTCACCGTTGTTAAGGCAATCATCGAAATACCATCTAAAGCAGTACCCAACATAATATAAACAATGGTTAAAACAAAAATCAGTGCCCAGGGTGAAAGATGCATACTTTGCACCCATTCTGCCAATCCACGCGGTATTCCGGTATAGCTCATCACTATAGACAAAAACGAGGTTGCTCCCAGCACAAACATAATCATGGCTGTCAGTCGAGCAGCAGAAAGTAAACTTTGCCAAAAATTAGACCAAGATAGATTGCGGCCTACTCCCGCCAATATTAAAGAGCCCACCACTCCATAAGCTGCGGCCTCCGTCGCGGTAGAGTAACCAGCTAACATCAACCAGGCAATAAAGATAATTAATGCGGTACAGGGCATTAATTGCCCAATGGAATGTAGGCGCTGCTGCCAAGAATATTTTTCTGCTGGAGGTGTTTTGCTCGGGTTCATCAAAGCCCAGACAACAATATAGCCAGAGAATAGGCCCATCAAAATAGCAGCAGGAATGAATCCCGCTAAAAAGATTCTAATAATAGATTGATCGGCTGCTACGGCATAAACCACCATGGTGATTGAGGGCGGAATTAAGATCCCTAAAGTACCAGCACAAGATAAAGAGCCGAGGGTTATCTTTTCATCGTAACCACGCTTTGTTAGCTCAGGCAAAGCAGACTTCGCGATAGTAGCGCAGGTTGCTGCAGATGAACCAGAAACAGAGCCGAAAATTCCGCACCCCAAAATATTCACATGCATCAGCCGACCTGGTAACCAATTTAGCCATGGAGACAAACCAGTAAACATTTGCTCGGATAATTTAGTTCTAAAGAGAATCTCTCCCATCCAAACAAATAAAGGCAAAGAGGCCAAGGTATACGACGAGCTAGAATTCCACCAAACATTGGCTAAATTTAGCATCGTGTCTTTATCTGAGAAAAACGCTAAGCCAAACCAAGCGGTGATTGCTACGCCAGCAGGAATCCAGATACCCATCAATAGCAAGAAAGCCATCAAGACCAATAAAACCAGGGCGATCAGAGTAATGCTCACAAGGTCTCTCCAAAATCACCAGCTGATAAGCGCTGCTCTGCCATTTGTTGATAGCGAGGCTTACCTCCTTTAATCACTCGAATTAATTCATCAACAACTGCTAGGAAAAAAATCAAGCAACCCAAAGCAGTACATATTTGTGGAATCCATAAAGGCACAATAATTTGCCCTTGCGAGACATCATTAAATTCCCAGCTTTGATAGACAAATAGAGAAAAAGCAACTAATGCAAAGAGGCAAAAGCCAGACATAACTACTAAACCAATAATTTCTAGGCGCTTTTTCCATACATCATTCAATGTGCCTAAGAAAATCTCAACCCGGACAATACCTCCATGCTGAAATGTTTGGCCCAGTATTAAAAAGGCTGAGGCCGCACATAACCAGGCAATGAGATCATCAGCTCCGCGGAGGTTGATGCCAAACTCTCGAGAGAGTGACATTGAAACCATCAGAATACAAATGCTGAGAATACATAAGGCCGCCAAAGTGGCGGCCCCTTGAATCAGACCATCTAAAAGACGGCCATAATAACTTCGTGGTGCGTGCATCAATCTTACTTTTTAAAGTCTTCGATGATTTTTTGCCCTTCATCACCAGCACTGCGAATCCATTCGGCAACCATGATGCGGCCAACTCTATCCAAATCGTTCTTCAACTGGGGGGATGGCTTTTGTACGACCATGCCGTTCTTAGCCAAAGTCTCGTTGTATAACTTGGTCTTTTCTTCAGAAACCTTTGTGCCACGCTTTTCAGCTTCAGTACAAGCTTTAAGCAACGCAGCTTGTGTTGGTTTATCCAATGCATCAAATGCCTTTTGATTAATCATCAAAATATTCTTGGGTAACCATGCATCTACTTCATAGTAATACTTCAAACTTTCCCATGCCTTGATATCCACACCAGTTGCACCGGATGTCATCATGGAGTTAATAGTGCCTGTAGCCATAGCTTGAGCTAAATCAGCAACCTGAACAGTTACTGGCTGAGCGCCAACCAATTCAGCAATCTTGGATGTGGCTGGGTTATAGGCTCTCCACTTCAAACCCTTCATATCTGCGCCTGAATTAATAGGATTCTTAGAGTAAAGACCTTGTGGAGGCCAAGGTACGGCATATACCACCTTCAAACCCTGCTTTTGCAAAGCTGATTCAGTGGCATTTTTGGAAAGCTTCCACAGCTTTTCTGAATCTTTGTAGCTAGTTGCCAAGAATGGAATCGAATCGACACCAAAAATAGGATTTTCATTCGCCAATACTGAGATCAATACCTCACCTATTTGGGCCTGTCCAGTTTGGACGGCACGCTTAATGCCGTTCGCAGGAAATAAGGAGCCATTTGGATGAACCACAATCTTCAACTTACCGTCAGTAGCTTTTTCAACATCTATAGCTAACTGCTGGAGATTTTCAGTATGAAAATTACTGACTGGATATGCACTTGCTAAATCCCATTTAGTTTGAGCATTTACACTCAAAGCGAAAAGACCCAGCAAGGCCAATACCAAAAAATTAGACTTACTCAATAACCAATGACTCATTTATGTCTCCTAGTGAGTATTTTGAGAAACTTACGAAACTATTACCTACTTTTATAGTTTTTATTTGTACTAATATAACCGAGAAATCTGCTCGCGAATAGCATTTGGAAGGTCTAGCGCTGCTTTCTGCCGCATACTCAAGACTAAATCTGGGGCTTTCTGAATTCTAGGAGACCAAATGGATCCAGGATAAAAAGCATCATCTTTAAATCTAGGGATGACATGCCAGTGAATATGGGGAACCATATTGCCTAAGGCGGCAATATTGACTTTGTCTGGTTGCATGACATGACGAATACCCTCTTCTACAACGAACACTAGCGTCATGAGATGCTCACGCTCACCATAGGTGAGATCACTCATTTCGGCGACATGATAATTCCAGATCACTCTACAAAAACCGGGTAGGTCAGGATCATTCACGAGGATAACGCGACAGTCATCTCCACGCCAGATGAGTTCACCCTCTTCTGGCTTGAGTGTCTCTGTACACAGTATGCAATTCGTCATGAGAAGAATGTATACGAAAACGGCATCTAAGTCACCCTTGTGGGGTAATTTAGATGCCGTGGCAGTAATGAGTGCTACTGCTACTACAGACTACTTAGGGATCTACCGAGGATTAATGGAACTGCTCTTCTTCAGTAGAACCAGTTAAGGCTGTTACAGAAGACTTGCCACCCTGAATGACGGTAGTGACATCATCAAAGTAACCAGTGCCAACTTCTTGCTGATGTGAAACAAAAGTGTAACCACGCTCACGAGCAGCAAATTCTGGCTCTTGAACTTTCTCAACATAAGCAGTCATGCCACGCTTGGAGTAGTCTTGCGCCAAGTCAAACATGTTGTACCACATTGAGTGAATACCAGCGAGGGTAATAAATTGATATTTGTAACCCATCGCGCCCAACTCACGCTGGAACACCGCAATCGTTGCATCATCCAAGTTTTTCTTCCAGTTAAAAGATGGTGAACAGTTGTAAGCCAACATCTTGCCTGGGAACTTTGCACGAATTGCTTCAGCAAATTTACGCGCAAAATCAAGATCAGGCGTACCAGTCTCACACCAAACCATGTCAGCGTAAGCGGCATATACCAAACCACGTGAGATTGCTTGATCCAAACCTTTACGAGTTTTGTAGAAGCCTTCTGGCGTGCGCTCACCCGTTAAGAATGGCTTATCGTTTTCATCATAGTCAGAGGTCAATAAATCAGCAGCTTCAGCATCAGTCCGCGCCAAGATGATCGTTGGTACACCCATCACGTCGGCAGCTAAGCGAGCAGAGATCAATTTTTGTACAGATTCAGCCGTTGGCAACAATACCTTGCCGCCCAAGTGACCGCACTTTTTCACTGAAGATAATTGGTCTTCGAAGTGAACGCCGGCAGCGCCCTGCTTGATCAACGCCTTACTCAATTCAAAGGCATTCAATACACCACCGAAACCAGCTTCAGCATCAGCAACAATTGGAGCATAGTACTCAATGTAACCGGCATCGCCTTTATTAATTCCTTTTGCTGTCTGGATTTCATCTGCACGTTGGAATGAATTATTAATACGCTCTACCATCTTAGGAACTGAATCTACTGGATATAAAGATTGGTCTGGGTACATAGCAGCAGAAGAGTTACCATCGGCAGCAACTTGCCAGCCTGATAAATAAATCGCCTGAATACCCGCTTTCACTTGCTGCATTGCCTGGCCACCAGTTAATGCGCCTAAACAATTAACGTAAGCTTCGTTATTCACCAATTGCCAAAGACGCTCAGCGCCATGCTTTGCTAAGGTGTGTTCAATCTTTAACGAACCACGCAGCCGAACAACGTCTTCTGCTGTGTAACCACGGGTAATGCCCTGCCAACGTGGATTGGTATCCCAATCCTTTTGTAGCGCTGCGATTTCTGCTTTGCGATCTGCCATGTTTTTCTCCCTAAGTTAAACAAGTACTTCAAATATTGAGACAGTTAACTCTTATGTCTTATATAAGAGTTTAGACAGTTCAAGCAAGCAAGCAAGGGGTATTACAGTAATATATAAAAATATTTAGTTGTTTAAAAACAATAACTTAAATATATATTTTTATAATGTGGAAGGATGACTCACTTAACGAGATGCAATTCATTGCAACTGGTTAGATCGCATTTTACGCAGTGTAATGATATTTTATATTATGAAATGAAATAGTTAACTAAGCCGTTTTGCCCACGCTCAGATTAGAGACCCTAAAACCAATCACAATAATCATCAACTGCAGCAGAGCAACACCAATAAATAAGAGCTTAGGCATACCGATATCCAATAGGATGCCAAACGCCAAAGGACTGAGGGCTGCACCCAAATCAATCCCCGAATACACAATCCCATACACTCTTCCCGATGCACCCGAAGGGGTAGCAGAGCGAATCATCAAATCACGTGAAGGTGCTGCAATACCTAAACCCAGGCCGATCACAATGAACGCCATCACAATAATCTCCGTGGGCAATGCACCTGTGGCTAAAAGAAGGCCCATCAGAATGTTGACGGTAAAGCAGATGGTGATAATTCTTTCTGGAACTTTCAAACGTGTAGCAAGATAAGCGCCCAACAACATGCCACCTGCCCCACCCATGGACAGTAAAGTTAAATAGTAATTTCCAGAGCTCACGGCAAGATCATAAATTTCGAAGAGTGCAGTAGGCGCAAAGGATTGAAGCCCAGAAGTTGCTGCCATGCTAAAGAAAAAGAAAATCCAGCAAAGCCAAACGACTGGTAATCTCATAAATCCAAAAGTACTCAGCGGTGTACCGCTAGGATTATTAGCAGCGTGATTGGTTTCCGATTCCTCCCGCCTTGCTTGGACATCATCTGCTAAGCGGTCTCGACCAAGCCAAAGTATTAACAGAATCAATGCTTCAAGTGCTGCTGCTGCCAAGAATGCAATCCGCCAATCAAATACAGTGGTCATGGCAACCATAAAGGCCGGTGCAGCAGCCCACCCTAAATAACCTGTAACCCCATGAACAGAGTAAGCATAGGGCAAATTAGATGGTGAAATTTTATGATTAATGAGTGTGTAATCGACGGGATGGAAAATGCCGTTACCGCATCCTGCAATCACAGCCCCTAAAATCAACATGGCATACCCATTGCTTTGTGAATAGGTCAGAGCAGCCAATGCAAGCAGGCCAACTCCAGCAAACAAAACAGGACGAGCACCAATACGATCTACTAAAAATCCAGAGGCTGCCTGAACCATGCAGGAAACCACAAAGAAGATGGTCATGAGCAAACCAAGCTCAGCATAGTTAAAGCCAAATTCTGCCTTCAACCATGGAAACATGGGAGGCAAAATCAAATGAAAGAAGTGGGAGCTGCCGTGCGCCAGGCTAATCAGACCAATAACCCGGACATCACTGGCGCGCCTACTGGTAAGGGCAACAGTCATGTACCGAGTTTACTGGTGCAGAACGATTTCTGCTGAAATACTTAGTGAACCTGACGTGTGAAGCTAAAGTCGCCTTTTTTATCGACATCCACAGGCACCACATCTTTAGGCCCAAACTTGCCTTCCAGAATCATCTTGGAAACGGGGTTCTCAATATGCTGCTGAATAGCCCGCTTAAGTGGCCTTGCTCCATAGATAGGATCAAAGCCCACTTCAGCAATTTTATTCAAGGCAGCATCACTGACCTCAAGCTGCATATCTACCTTAGCCAAACGATCTGACAAGTTCTTGAGCAAGATCTTAGCGATATTAGCAATATTGCCTTTGTCCAAACCATGGAAGACCACAATCTCATCAATACGGTTCAAGAACTCTGGACGGAAATGACTCTTGAGCTCTTCAAATACCGCTTCTTTAATCTCTAACTGTTTCTTACCAGTCATCGACTGAATGAGATGCGAGCCAATATTACTGGTCATCACGATCACAGTGTTCTTAAAGTCCACAGTACGACCTTGACCATCTGTTAGACGACCATCATCTAATACTTGCAAGAGCACATTGAAGACATCTGGATGTGCTTTTTCAATTTCATCAAAGAGAATCACACTATAAGGATGACGACGGACTTGCTCAGTGAGATAGCCACCCTCTTCATAGCCCACATAGCCTGGAGGCGCGCCAATCAAACGCGCAACGCTATGCTTCTCCATGAATTCACTCATGTCGATGCGAATGAGATGCTCTTCACTATCAAATAAGAAGCCTGCCAAAGCCTTACACAGCTCAGTCTTGCCAACACCAGTCGGCCCTAAGAATAAGAAAGATCCATAAGGACGATTCTCTTCAGACAAGCCGGCACGGGAACGACGGATAGCATCCGATACCGCACGAATTGCTTCTTCCTGCCCAACCACGCGCTTGTGTAAAAGTTCTTCCATCTTGAGTAACTTATCGCGCTCACCTTGCATCATCTTCGATACCGGTATACCAGTCGCCCGAGATACCACTTCAGCAATTTCTTCTGCGCCTACCTGGGTACGCAAAAGCTTGTTCTTCACCACGCCATTTTTATCGCCCTTAGCTTCGGCTGCTGCTGCAGACTTGAGCTTGGCCTCAAGCTCTGGCAATTTTCCATATTGCAATTCTGCAACTTGCTCCAACTTACCTTCGCGTTGTAACTTAGTGATGTCAGCACGAACTTTTTCAATCTCTTCTTTCAGATTGGCAGCGCCCAACACAGCGCCCTTCTCCGCTTTCCAGATTTCTTCTAAATCAGCATACTCAGCACCTAGGCGCTTGATTTCATCTTCAATGAGGCCAAGACGCTTTTGAGAAGCTTCATCTTTTTCTTTTTTCACCGCTTCACGCTCAATCTTGAGCTGAATCAGACGACGCTCTAATTTATCCATCACCTCGGGCTTGGAATCAATCTCCATCCGAATACGTGAACCGGCCTCGTCAATTAAATCGATCGCCTTATCTGGCAAGAAACGATCGGTGATGTAGCGATGCGATAACTCTGCAGCAGCCACAATCGCTGGATCAGTAATCTCAATACCATGGTGAAGCTCATAACGCTCTTGCAAACCACGCAAGATTGCAATCGTTGCTTCAACACTAGGCTCTTCAACCATGACTTTTTGAAAGCGTCGCTCGAGGGCTGCATCTTTTTCAATGTACTTCCGGTACTCATCTAAAGTCGTTGCGCCGATGCAATGCAATTCACCACGTGCTAGGGCAGGCTTGAGCATATTGCCAGCGTCCATTGCGCCGTCACCCTTACCAGCACCAACCATCGTATGAATCTCATCAATAAAGATGATGGTTTGACCTTCGTCTTTAGCAACATCGCTCAACACTGCCTTCAAGCGCTCTTCGAACTCGCCACGATACTTAGCGCCTGCCAACAACAAAGCCATATCCAAAACTAGGACACGCTTGTTCTTCAGGGTTTCAGGAACTTCTCCATTAACAATGCGTTGCGCTAAGCCCTCAACAATTGCAGTCTTACCCACACCCGGTTCACCAATCAGTACGGGGTTGTTCTTGCCACGACGTTGCAAGATCTGAATCGTGCGACGAATCTCATCATCACGACCAATCACAGGATCTAACTTACCCATCCGAGCACGCTCAGTTAAATCGATGGTGTATTTCTTTAAGGCCTCACGTTGACCTTCAGCATCTGCACTATTCACTGATTCCCCTCCGCGCACTAAATCAATAGCCGCTTCTAACGATTTACGATTTAATCCATTCTCACGAGCAACTTTGCCAAGCTCACCTTTGTCATCCGCAACTACTAGTAAGAACAACTCACCAGCGATAAATTGATCATTGCGCTTGTTAGCTTCTTTTTCACATAGATTGAGCCAGTTACTTAAATCTCGGCCAACTTGGACCTCGCCACTCGTACCCTGTACCTCAGGTAGATTGCTAATAATCTTCTCAATACCTTTTTCAAGGCCTGATACATTTACACCGGCGCGGGTTAATAAGCTCTTGGCAGCCCCATCAGAATCTCGCAGCATTGCCAGCAATACATGGGCTGGTTCAATATATTGATTATCTTTGGCTAAAGCGATACTTTGGGCCTCACTTAGGGCCTCTTGAAATTTGGTTGTTAACTTATCTATTCTCATTTTTGTACTCTATATATCTATCTATAGAATATAAGGGCAATATGACAAATTTCAAGGCTTTTACACCCTCTTTTTAAGCGAACTTACCCCAACTGTGACCTGGCTTGTTTACCTCCTCGAATGCGCTGATGGCACTTACTATGCTGGGATCACTAACCGCCTAGAACACCGTCTAGAGGCCCATAATTCGGGCCAAGGTGCACGCTATACGAGATCTCGTAGACCAGTTGTCCTATTGGCAACTCAAGAGCACCCCGACCGATCAGAGGCATCTAAAGCAGAGGCGAAATTAAAGGGACTTCCTCGAAGCGAGAAATTGGGATTTTTTAAATAACCCGAAATACATGACTACTTTTGAGCTATGTCAGGCTTTAGTGAATTTATATTTCAGTTGCATCAATAAAGTCCCCAGTAAGGCAATGACAAGAACTATAGCTCCTGAAGGTACAGACTTAATTTCGTTAATCAGTAAAGATATAAATAAGATCAAATTAATGACTACGCCGCACCACAGAATATAAGCATTAGCGCCCGTTTGACGACGGATCAGAATATGCCCATAACTAATTACGCTAAAGAGCAATAGAAATGCCATGCTGGCCATCTTGCCGACAATCTCTAGTGGAAATCCTAAAACCAAGGCAATAACGATCAGGGAAGAGATCAAGAGTTGCTTTGTTTGACTATGTCCCAATGATTGGCTGAGCCATTGTATTTTCGAGTGCTCTGAGACCACCACTCCCAGGACTCTAGTAGCGGTAAATATCGTAGCGTTAACAGCTGCCGCACATGCCAGTAAGGCGACAACACCTATAGCAATAAAGCCTGCTCTACCTATTAAAATATTAGCAGCGGAACCAATGACATTGCTTGGATCTGCTTGTATCAAATCTAGTGGTGTAACTTGGATAATGACAAAGCTTACTAATACATAAAGAGAGATTATTAGTGAGACAGCGATATACATTGATTTCGGGATAATTTTTTTAGGTTCAGTCATTGAGCTAGCTGCGCTGCTCACAACAGCAAAACCCTGATAGTTGATATAGAGCATCCCTGTTGCAATCGCCATATCTTTGATGGGTCCCCCACTAAAACTTAAATTGGCTAAAGGAAGTTGTGAAAAGCCATAACTACTGAGTCCAATCAGTGAAAAAAATACAATACCAATTGCAATCAAACCAGCAAGCCCAACAATGCTTGCGCCCAGTAAATTCACTAAAGCCAAAGTGAATACCAAGGCACTGCCTATCAGCTTTAACTCAAAAGAGGTGAAAAAATCACCAGTTAAAACAACAATAAACTCTGTAAATCCAGATGCATATAGTGCGGTTGATACTAGAAATCCAAGATATAAAAAAGTATTCATCCAACCAGAAATAAAACCATTGCCATATGCAGAGACAATGTATCCTGCGGGACCTCCGCCAGCTGAAAAAGTAGCGCTGAGCTTTGCGCAAGAGTAAACGGTAAACAGAACCGCGATTCCTGCTAGTAAAAAGGGGTATGGAAAGTGGGATTTAGCCGTCAAATTAGCAAAGCCCAAAATCGTGAAGAGCCCTGAGCCCATCATCCCACTCATGCTCATTGCTATTGCAGAATATAGGCCTACATTTCCTGATTTACCGACTTGATTATTTGACATTACCTACCATCTTGAAATGTTAGGACTAGTTTAACCCTTTACAACTACTGAGGACTAATGACTATTTTTTATTCCAACGCTCCATTGCAGCAGCATCTGTCACCCTAGAGTCGAGCCAACGAGCACCTTCAGGGGTATCTTCTTTTTTCCAGAATGGAGCTGCCGTCTTGAGATAGTCCATGATGAACTCACATGCTGCAAATGCTTCGCCTCTGTGTGCGCTGGTAACTACTACTAAAACAATTTGATCTTCAGGTAGCAGCGGTCCAACTCTATGAATGACCAAGGTTTGATAGATATCCCAACGCGCCTTAGCTTGATCCAAAATTTCTTGTAATGCTTTTTCAGTCATGCCAGGGTAATGCTCTAAGGTCATGCCCTTTACTTGACTACCATCATTCATATCGCGCACAGTACCCAAGAAACTCACTACTGCACCAACTCTGGGGTCACCTTTGCGCAGTCCTACTATTTCAGCACTGACATCAAAATCTTTTTCTTGAATTCGGATGGACATATCAACCCCCAGTCACTGGTGGAAAGAAAGCGACTTCAGCGTTTTCTTTTAGAGGTGTACTAGCATCGACCATGACCTGATTCAAAGCACAGCGCAATACCTTACTTTCTGCTAATACTTCAGCCCAAGGATTACCACGCTCTATTAAATACGTTCTCAGGTCTGCAATAGTTTTAATAGTAGCTGGAATAATAATGTCCTCTTGCGAAACACCAAGAGCTTCACGCAGTGAGGCAAAGAATCGTAATTGGAGTTTCATAAGGAAATCGTAAACCGATTATCGAAGTAGCGCATCAAATGGGATGTACTTCACCAGATCACCAGCTTTAATGGGCTGATTTGGCGGGCAATCCACCAAACCATCACCCCAAGATGCGCTCGTGAGTACACCGGAGCTTTGATTGGGGAATAAATCTAGGCCACCATTGTTATTGAGTTTAACGCGTAAGAACTCATTGCGGCGATCAGCTTTAAGCCAATCAAAGTCTGCGCGCATCAAATAAGCCTGAGCTTGTTTTGCTTCGCGACCTTGCAACTTTAGAATAAATGGCCTTACAAATAACAAGAAGGTTACAAAGCTCGAAACAGGGTTACCGGGCAAGCCTATGAACCAAGCCTCACCATCCTTAGGCTGATTTGATTTACGAACTGCACCAAATGCCAAGGGCTTACCGGGTTTAATCGCAATCTGCCATAAATCCAATCTTCCTTCAGCAGTGACTGCAGGCTTAATATGATCTTCCTCGCCAACGGATACACCGCCAGAAGTAATGATGAGATCATGATCTTTGCTGGCTTTGCGCAATGTCTCTCTTGTTGCATTGAGATTATCAGGAACAATACCGAAATCGCTTGCATCACATCCCAATGATTTAAGGCAAGCTAGCAAAGTATCGCGATTGGAGTTGTAGATGCCACCCGGCTTAAGTGGCTCACCTGGGAGAGATAGCTCATCGCCAGTGAAGAATGCAGCAACTTTGACTCTGCGTTTAACGTTGAGATGCGTCAAGCCAGCAGAGGCAGCAACACCCAACTCCTGTGGACGCAAGAAGGTTCCTGTAGTTAATGCAGTTTTACCTGTTGTTAAATCTTCACCCCTGCGACGAATCCATTGACCTACTGTTGGCACTACATCGACCTGTACTTGATCAGTTGAATTTTCAGGGACAGCACAATCCTCTTGCATGACTACCGCGTCTGCACCTGGAGGAACTGGTGCGCCAGTAAAAATACGCGCAGCAGTTCCTACTTGGAGCTCTGTTCCCACTGAACCTGCCGGAATACGTTGTGTAACCTTTAGGATGCTTCCAGGTTTTTGAGTATCAGCAGTACGAACTGCATAACCATCCATTGAGGTGTTATCCAGCGGCGGTACATCCACTAAGCTATTCACGTTTTCAGCAAGAACGCGGCCTAAGCATGCTTGCATCGCAATACTTTCATGTTCAGCGACTGGCTTGGCGTGAGACAGTAAATGATCCAAGGCTTGCTGCGCAGTCAACATTGGAGGCTTAGTCATAGTGATGATTAATTGCTTCTGTTTTAACTAAGATGCATGGTGATGAATGCTTTGATCTGATTGACGTCAGCATTAATATTCTCTACACGCTGAGGCTTAGATTTGACATCTTTAAATGCAGGCGGGCACTCAGCGGGGCGACCCAAAGCCTCCTGAATTGTTTCTTCAAACTTCACTGGGAGCGCAGTCTCGAGTACCAACATCGGAATGCCGGCCTGTAAATGCTCACGTGCTACCTTCACACCATCAGCAGTATGGGTATCGATCATGACACCATATTGCTGATCAATATTACGAATGGTATCCAGGCGATTCTGGTGAGTGCTGCGACCAGATTGGAAGCCATATTGACCAAGATCTTTAAAGACTGCATCTTTGGAAATATCAAAGCCACCAGTCTCGTCGACTTGCTTAAACATTCCTGCCGATGCTTTACCATCTTGACCCATAAAGTCAAATACAAAGCGCTCAAAGTTACTTGCCTTGGAGATATCCATGGATGGGCTAGAGGTATGCAGTGTCTCAGCAGACTTGCGTGCGCGATATACGCCAGTTCGGAAGAACTCATCTAGTACATTATTCTCATTGGTTGCAACAATCAGGTGTGCAATTGGCAAACCCATCATGCGAGCGATATGACCAGCGCAAACGTTACCAAAATTACCTGAGGGCACGGTGAATGACACTTTCTCATTGCTCGACTTAGTAGCAAGAAGATAACCTTGGAAGTAATACACCACTTGAGCAACTACCCTGCCCCAGTTAATCGAGTTCACAGTACCAATTTTGTTCTTGACCTTAAAAGCATGGTCATTACTCACTGCCTTCACAATATCTTGGCAGTCATCAAAGACACCAGCTACTGCTAAATTGAAAATATTCGGGTCTTGCAAGGAATACATCTGCGCAGATTGGAAGGCACTCATCTTGCCCCGTGGCGACAGCATAAATACCTTTACACCGTCCTTGCCGCGCATCGCATATTCAGCAGCACTACCCGTGTCACCAGATGTGGCGCCCAAGATATTGAGCTGCTGCCCTTTTTTCTTGAGAGCATATTCAAAAAGATTGCCTAATAATTGCATGGCCATATCTTTGAAGGCTAAGGTTGGACCATTCGAAAGACTTAAGAGCCCAATACGAGTCGCATGCTCCTCACCTAACCAATGTATCGGCGTAATGTCTTTGGCATTATCTTGAGGGCGGCCATTGCAATAGACCTGTGCGGTATAGGTCTTGTGTAAGATTGTGCGCAAGTCTGCTTCAGGTATATCACTGCAATACAGGCTCAAGACTTCATATGCCAGATCAGCATAAGATAAGCCGCGCCAAGAATCGAGTTGAGCTGCAGTTACTTTTGGATACTGAGTTGGTAAATATAAGCCACCATCCGGTGCTAATCCACCCAATAGAATTTCCAAGAAGGACTGTTGTGGACTGTTGCCACGAGTTGATTGGTAACGCATCAATTTACTTAAGACAGATTTTCTAAACGAATCTTCACCACTTCGCCGTCTACAGTTTTAAGGTTCTGGATCTCTTTGATGGCAGCAAGCATACTTTTCTCTTTAGTCTCGTGAGTTAAAGTCACTAAATCTGTTTGACTCTCGCCCTCTTCTGCCTCTTTTTGCAAAAGGGCATCAATAGAGATGCTATGTGAAGCCAGAATCTTAGTGATCTCCGCTAACACGCCAGCCTGGTCAGCCACCCGCATGCGCAAATAGTAGCCAGTAACAACCTCACTAATCGGCAAGATTGGTGTGTTTTGCACTGCATCTGGCTGGAACGCTAAATACGGAACGCGATGCTCAGGATCAGCACTCAGAAGGCGAGTGATGTCTACCAAATCAGCAATCACTGCTGATGCGGTTGGCTCAGAGCCAGCACCTTTACCGTAATACAAAGTAGTACCCACTGCATCCCCGAATACTTGCACGGCGTTCATAGCGCCTTCAACGTTAGCAATCAAACGCTTTGTAGGGATTAAAGTGGGGTGTACACGTAACTCAACACCCGTTGGTGTCTTCTTAGCGATACCCAATAATTTGATGCGGTAACCCAATTGCTCTGCATAACGAATATCAATTGCGGCTAACTTGGTAATACCTTCTACATAGGCTTTATCAAATTGCATCGGAATACCAAAGGCAATCGCGCTCATGATGGTTGCTTTATGAGCAGCATCAATACCTTCAATATCAAATGTAGGATCTGCTTCAGCGTAACCTAAGCGTTGCGCCTCTTTAAGAACGGTGTCAAAGTCCAAGCCTTTATCTCGCATTTCAGACAAAATGAAGTTGGTTGTACCGTTGATGATACCGGCGATCCATTCAATCCGATTTGCTGTCAAACCTTCGCGTAAAGCTTTGATAATGGGAATACCACCAGCAACTGCGGCTTCAAATGCCACCATCACGCCTTTAGCATGGGCTGCTTTAAAAATCTCGTTGCCATGGACGGCGATCAAAGCCTTATTGGCAGTCACCACGTGCTTGCCAGCAGCAATCGCCTCTAAAACCAAATCTTTAGCAATACCATAGCCACCAATGAGCTCCACTACGATGTCAATCTCAGGATTATTGATTACAGCGCGAGCATCACTAACAATCTGCGCACGATCTTTAACGATTTCTTTAGCGCGCTCTACATTAAGATCAGCAACGGTATTAATCCGAATGCCACGACCAGCACGACGAGTGATTTCATCTTGGTTACGCTCGAGCACTGTGAACACACCACCACCAACAGTGCCAATACCTAAGAGACCTACTTGAATCGGTTTCATGATGTCTTTGCTGCAGCCGCAGAAGTCTTACGGCTATGTTTATTACGGTAACGCTCCAGGAATCGCGCAAGACGACCAATAGCCTCCTTGAGAACATCTTCATGGGGCAAGAACACTACACGAAAGTGATCAGGTTTGCCCCAGTTAAAACCAGAGCCTTGCACAAGCAGCACTTTTTCTTCTTTTAAGAAGTCAGCAACAAACTGTTGATCATCTTCAATCGGATACATCTCAGGATCTAGCTTGGGAAATAAATACAAAGCAGATTTTGGTTTGACACAAGTAACGCCTGGAATATCCGTAATCAATTTCCAAGCGAGATCACGTTGTCTTGCCAAGCGACCACCTTCAGCTACTAAGTCATTAATACTTTGATAGCCTCCAAGCGCGGTTTGTATTGCGTATTGCCCTGGTACGTTTGCGCATAAGCGCATCGAGGACAGCATATTCAGACCCTCAATGTAATCTCGCACCATCTCTTTATCACCTGAAACCACCATCCAGCCGGCGCGATAGCCGCATGAGCGGTAGTTCTTGGAGAGGCCATTAAAAGTGATCGTCACTACGTCAGTGGATAAGGCGGCGAGGGAGATATGTTTCTCCTCGTCATACAACATCTTGTCGTAGATCTCGTCAGAAAACAGAATCAAATCGTGCTCGCGAGCAATTTTTGTCATCTCGAGCAATACTTCTTTGGAATAAATAGCACCTGTTGGATTGTTTGGATTAATCACCACAATCGCTTTAGTACGAGGTGTAATTTTTTTACGCAAATCGTTTAAGTCTGGCGCCCAATCTTTAGACTCATCGCAAAGATAGTGCACTGGGGTGCCGCTAGATAAACTCACCGCAGCAGTCCAAAGGGGATAGTCAGGTGCTGGCACCAATACCTCATCACCATCATTGAGCAATGCGTTCATTGAAAGCACTATCAGCTCAGAAACACCGTTACCGGTATAAACATCATCTAAGGCTACCCCTTGAATACCTTTTTCTTGGCAATACTGCATGATGGCTTTGCGAGCGGCAAAGATACCTTTGGAATCGGAATAAGCTGAGGCATTACTTAGATTGCGAATCATGTCTAACTGAATTTCTTCAGGTGGATCAAAACCGAAAACCCCTACGTTTCCAATGTTTAATTTGATGATCTTGTGGCCTTCTTCCTCCATGCGCTGGGCGAGCTCGAGCACTGGCCCACGTATGTCGTAGCAGACATCATTGAGTTTTAAGGACTTTAGGATGGGTTTCACAATAAATTAAAGGGTAAGTTCTTGAAATCTTGGAAAAAACAGCTAGCTATAATCCACATAATTATGACAGAGAGTCCACTTGAAGCTTCAATCTGACCCCCATTCTGGAGCCAATACGATCACCGGCTATGGGGATGGCTATATCGAGATCAACCAGACCCCATATGCCCATGCCGTCTTATTGAGCTCTGATGGGGCAATCTCTGCATGGCTAGTAGAGTCATTCGACAGTCTAGAGGCGTCTGATTTTGACCAAATGATTACCCTCAAACCTGAATTAATCTTGATTGGTACAGGCAGTCGGCAGCGTTTTCCGAAGCCCGAACTCCTGAAATCCCTCATTTCAGCCAAAATTGGCTTTGAAATTATGGACTCTCAAGCAGCCTGCCGTACCTACAACATATTGGCGGGTGAGGGACGTCAAGTTCTGCTGGCCTTAATCGTGGAGCCAATCTAATGCAACTGGGACAAATTCGGCAATCGTCTGCACTGCATCCCAGCAAAATTTTATTGCTACTCATCATTTATGGATTGCTGTGGTTTGGCACATTGAACTATCGTCACCTCATTCCATCCGATGAGGGACGCTACGCAGAAATTGCCAGAGAGATGTTAGTCACGGGTGATTGGGTGACCCCGCGATATAACGGCTATAAGTATTTTGAGAAGCCACCACTGCAAGCTTGGGCAACCGCAACAGCATTTCAAATATTTGGCATTGGTGATTGGCAAGCACGTCTATGGACTGCACTCACTGGCTTCTTAACCATTTTGTTCATTGGATTTACTGGAGCACGCATCTATAGCGCTCGAGCAGGATGGCTGGCCGCAGTTGTGCTCGCATCAAGTCCAATGTGGGTTATTAGCGGTCATTTCAATTCTCTTGACATGGGCTTATCTGCATTTTTAGTTGCAGCCCTGTGCAGCGTCTTGCTAGCGCAAACATCTCTTAACAAAAGTACGCGTCGTAATTGGATGTGGACCTGCTGGGCCTTCATGGCGCTTGCAACACTTTCCAAAGGACTGATTGGTGCTGCTATTCCGGTGATGGTCTTAATTGCTTACTCCATCAGCACTTGGGATTGGAAAATCTGGGCGCGCTTACGCCTGTTCAGCGGCATAGTGTTATTTCTAGCAATTACTGCTCCGTGGTTTATATTAGTTGCGCAGCGTAACCCTGAATTTCTGGAGTTCTTCTTCATTCACGAGCATCTGCAACGCTTCACTCAAGATGCTCATAGCCGAACAGGGCCGATCTACTACTTCGTGCCCCTACTCATCATGGGTTTATTACCTTGGGTTTTACAAATCCCCGGATCGATTGTGCAGGCATGGCACGAACGTCGGCGTGAGTTCTCTAGCGGCTGGTTATTGGTATGTTGGTTTGTGGTGATCTTTGCCTTCTTTAGCGTTTCACGCTCCAAGTTACCTGGCTACATCATTCCCATTTTTCCAGCACTGGCATTGTTAATTGGTAATCGTCTAGACCAACTATTAGCCCATACTAATTCCATGGAGCTCCCTTGGAAATTGCAAATCATCGGATTTGCAATCTTGGGATGCATTGGATTTTTCTTCCTGCCGAATATTAGTCAGCAAGCACGGCCCGATGAGATCCAAGCCTATGCTCAATATACTATTTGGGTTATTAGCGCATTAGCTACACTCATTGGCTTTAGCTTATTTGCAGCATGGCAAAGTAAGCAAAATGGTATTCAAAGCATTGTGAGCTTTGCTTGTGGATTTTTTCTCTGCGCCATCATTGCAGGTACCGGTCATGAAACCTTAGGTCGCGCAGTTTCAGGAATAGATCTTGTGAACCGAGTCAAAGCCTCTATCCCAGAAAAAGTGAATTTCTATTCTGTCCGCCTCTTAGATCACACTGTGCCGTTTTATCTTGGCAGAACCATGATCATGGTCGAATCTCCAGATGAACTAGAGTTTGGTGTCAATCAAGAGCCTGAGCTTTGGATGCCTACCTTAGATGCTTTCATTGCGCGCTGGAAAGAAGATCCAACCGCCTATGCCTTAATGGTGCCAGAACAGTATGTAGCGCTACAAGGGATAAACCTGCCAATGCAAGAGGTAGATCGCGATTCCCGCAGAGTGATCGTGAAACATCCAGATGCATCTAATGCGAAGTAATATAAGACATCATGTCAAATAACCCTTCATTCATTCCATTCACGCGCCCCAGCTTTAATCAAGAAACGATTGATGCTGTTGCAGAAGTATTGCGCTCTGGATGGGTTACCTCGGGCCCTAAATTAGCAGAATTTGAAGCCACCTTAAGCACCTATTTTGGCGGTCGTCCTGTACGTTGCTTTGCTAATGGCACAGCAACGATGAAGATTGCATTACAGGTTGCTGGTATTGGTGCTGGTGATGAAGTCATTACTACCCCCATTTCTTGGGTTGCCACTTCCAATGTTATTTTGAGTGTTGGTGCTAAACCCATCTTTGTTGATGTTGATCCTATTACACGCAATATTGATCTCAATAAAGTTGCAGCCGCAATTACACCAAAAACACGAGCAATCATGCCGGTCTATCTTGCTGGTTTACCAGTCGATATGGACCAACTCTACGCAGTAGCTAAGCAACATAATCTGCGTGTGATTGAAGATGCCGCGCAAGCATTCGGCTCCCAATGGCATGGCAAGAAGATTGGTAGCTTTGGCGACCTAGTGAGCTTTAGCTTCCAGGCCAACAAAAACCTCACTACTGTAGAGGGTGGCTGCTTGGTTTTCAATAGTGATTCTGAAGCCAAGCTTGCTGAAAAATTCCGCCTGCAAGGCTTAACTCGTCAAGGTATGGATGGAATGGATGTGGATGTCCTTGGTGGTAAAGATAATCTCACCGATGTCAATGCAGTGATTGGTCTACAACAACTTAAACAATTACCCGCATATCAAGCGCGCCGCGTAGCACTGGCACATCAATATTTTGACGCCATTCGTGCAGAGCTTAAATCTGGAGGATTAGAAAGCCTCAAATTGGAATTGCCAGTTGAAAACTTCACTGATAGCAATTGGCATATGTTTCAGGTAGTGCTGCCACTTGAGCAATTGAATTGTGATCGAGCACAAGTGATGACTGAGCTAAAAGATCTTGGTATTGGCACAGGAGTGCACTACCCCGCTATTACTAGATTTACTCTTTATAAAAATCAAGGTTACAAAATCAGTGATACGCCAATAGCAGATCGCATTGGTCGCGGCATTCTCACTCTGCCACTTTTCCCTGGCATGGCAGATGAAGATATTGGCCGCATAGCTGGTGGATTAGTCGGAATCCTCAAGAAACACCACAAAAACTAGCCTAATTGGGCTTAGCCCCAAGAATCAGGCAAAATTGCGGCATGACTGCAAATCTCGTTGCAAATCCAAAGCTTTCTATTGTTATTCCCGTTTACAACGAGGAAGATGGTCTTCAAGCACTTTTTGATCGCCTCTATCCATCTCTGGATGCCATAGTAAGCAAGCGCAACATTTCTTATGAGATCGTTTTTGTAAACGACGGCAGTAAAGATCGCTCAGCGGGCATTCTGGCGAAACAAGTGGAATTGCGTCCTGACGTTACACGCGCTGTTTTATTCCACAGCAACTTTGGTCAACATATGGCCATCATGGCTGGTTTTGAATACGCCAAAGGTGAGTACATCATCACCTTAGATGCAGACTTACAAAATCCTCCTGAAGAAATTGATGCTTTGACTGAGCAATTATTAAAAGGTCATGATTATGTAGGCACCATTCGTGCAGATCGGCGCGACAGTTTTTTTAGAAAAATGGCTTCACGTGCTATGAATCGTTTACGTGAAAACATTACCCGCATCACAATGACTGATCAGGGTTGTATGTTACGCGGCTATAGCCGTCGCATCGTTGACTTAGTGCGTCAATGTGACGAGAACAACACTTTTATTCCTGCATTGGCTTACACCTTCTCGGCCAACCCGATCGAGGTCAATGTAAAACACGAAGAGCGTTTTGCCGGTGAATCAAAATACAGCCTCTACCAGCTTATTCGTTTGAACTTTGATTTGGTAACCGGCTTCTCAGTGATGCCACTGCAGATCTTCTCTATTTTGGGGATGCTGCTAGCGCTTGCTGCAGGCAGCTTGTTTGCATACCTATTGGTGCGCCGCTTCCTTTTGGGTGCTGAGGTTGAGGGAGTCTTCACCCTCTTTGCTTTAAACTTCTTCCTGATTGGCGTCATGCTCTTTGGCCTTGGCCTCTTAGGCGAATACATTGGCCGTATTTATCAGCAAATCAGAAATCGTCCACGTTATGTTGTGCAAACTGTTTTAGAGAAAAAATAATTGCACGCGGTCGTCTTCGCTTACCACGATGTTGGTGTCAATTGCCTTAAAGCCTTATTAGCTGCAGGCATAAAAGTGGATCTTGTAGTTACTCACCAAAATGACCCCAATGAGAATATTTGGTTTGGCAGCGTCACTAAACTCTGCACTGATCAAAATATTCCCTACATTACCCCCCATGCAAATGAATTAGTCGATTTAGTTCCAAAACTACAAGCCTTCGCACCAGACTATATTTTTTCTTTCTACTACCGCCATATGGTTCCTGCGCAGATTTTGGCTTGCGCGAAGATTGCTGCTTTAAATATGCATGGCTCACTACTGCCAAAGTATCGCGGCCGTGCTCCTGTGAACTGGGCAATTTTGCATGGAGAAACACAAACTGGCGCTACCTTACACGTCATGGAAACCAAGCCCGATGCTGGTGATATTGTTGGTCAATCTGCGGTCAGTATTGGTCCCGATGAAACTGCTACTGATGTTTTTGGCAAGGTAAGCCAAGCGGCGGCAGTAGTCATTAAACAAGTTTTACCTAGCCTGATTCAGGGCAAGGTACCTCGCCAGCCTAACGATCTTCAAAAAGGCAGTTATTTTGGTGGCAGAAAGCCTGCGGATGGGCAAATTCATTGGAATCAGAAGGCCATTCAGGTCCATAACCTAGTCAGGGCCGTTGCACCCCCTTATCCAGGCGCCTTCACAGATCATCAGGGCAAGACCATGATTATTGCGCGCACGAGCCTCACAGGACCCTTTCCTAGCACTCTGGATCTTGGTATTGAAGGTATCCAAGTGGTTGATAATCGGGTATTCGGTATTTGTGGTGACCACCAGGCAGTTGAAATCCTGGAATGGTTTCCTGTTAACAAATAAACACTGTATTTAGCAACCCCAAATTAGATTAAACGAGGCAGTAAAGATGAAAAAAGTACTCATTCTTGGTGTTAATGGTTTTATTGGTCATCACCTTTCCAAGCGCATTCTGGAGACAACCGACTGGGATGTCTATGGCATGGATATGCAGAATGACCGCCTAGGTGATTTGATTAATCATCCGCGTATGCACTTTTTTGAAGGTGACATCACCATCAATAAAGAATGGGTTGAGTATCACATTCGCAAGTGCGACGTTATCCTACCTTTGGTTGCGATCGCTACTCCAGCCACATACGTACAACAACCATTAAAAGTATTTGAGCTCGACTTTGAAGCCAATCTTCCTATCGTGCGCTCTGCTGTTAAATATAAAAAACATCTGGTATTCCCATCTACCTCTGAAGTCTACGGAATGTGTGAAGATGATGAATTTGATCCTGCTAAATCCAATATGGTCTACGGCCCAATCAATAAACCGCGCTGGATTTACGCTTGCTCCAAGCAACTAATGGACCGAGTGATCTGGGGTTATGGCATGGAAGGCTTACGTTTTACTCTCTTTCGTCCATTTAACTGGATTGGCCCTGGTCTTGACAGCATCTACACAGCCAAAGAAGGCTCATCCCGTGTAGTGACCCAGTTCTTGGGCCATATTGTTCGCGGTGAACCCATTAATTTGGTGGATGGTGGCGCTCAAAAACGTGCCTTTACTTATATTGATGATGGCATTGATGCGCTCATGAAGATCATCGATAACAAAGATGGTGTTGCTAACGGCAAGATCTATAACATCGGCAATCCAAAGAACAATCACTCTGTCCGCGAACTAGCCAATCAAATGCTAGAGATTGCTCGCAGCATTCCTGAATATGCAAAGACTGCAAATTTAGTAAAGATTGTTGAAACTACTTCTAGTGCGTATTACGGTGAAGGCTATCAAGACGTTCAAAACCGGGTACCAGCAATTGACAACACGATGAGCGAGTTGAGTTGGAAATCAACTACTACGATGAGTGATGCCCTCAAGAATATTTTTGAAGCCTATCGTCAGGATGTAGAAAAAGCCCGCTCCTTAGTAGATAAAGAATAAGAAAATACATTCAAGAGTTCATGGCTAAGATTGCTCTCAAGGTTGATGTTGATACCTTACGCGGGACCAAAGAAGGTGTGCCTAACCTAGCTCGCACTCTGGAGCGCTTTGGCCTCAAAGCTACGTTCTTATTTAGCCTAGGTCCAGACCATACTGGCTGGGCTTTGAAGCGTGTCTTTCGTCCAGGCTTTTTGAAGAAAGTCAGTCGTACCTCTGTTGTAGAACACTATGGCATCAAGACTTTGCTTTATGGAGTTCTTATCCCCGGTCCAGACATTGGTAAAAAAGCTGCTGACCAAATGCGTGCAATCGATAAAGCTGGTCATGAAACCGGCATTCATACTTGGGACCATGTCGCTTGGCAAGATGCAGTACGCAATCAAGATTCACAATGGACTAAAGCGATGATGCAAAAAAGTTGGGATCGCTTTATAGAAATATTTGGTCATGCGCCAGTCACTTATGGAGCTGCTGGCTGGCAAATGAATGAAGCTGCGTTTGAGCAACTGGATCAATGGGGTATCGCCTACTCTTCTGATGGCAGAGCTGAACCTAATCTTATGCCCTATCGCTTAAATCTCACTTCAGGCAAAGCAAAGCACGTGCAATACCCAACCACCTTACCAACCTTTGATGAGCTCATTGGCATCGATGGCGCAGATGAATTCGGCGCAGTCAAAAAACTCCTAGAAATTACCAAAAGCAACCCTAATGATCAAGTCTTTACCCTGCATGCCGAACTTGAGGGTCAAAAGCTATTGCCAGCCTTTGAAAAGCTTCTAGCTAGGTGGCTAAATCAAGGCCATGAGCTAGTTACTATGGGCGAACTACATCATTCTTGGGAAGTCACCAAACAACTCGATAAAATAGCGGTATTACCATTAACGTGGGGTGAAATACCCAACCGCAGCGGTGAGCTGATTATTCAGAATACTTAATTAATACAATTTAGAGACAAATAACAAAGGATCATCATGACAATAGCTATCGGCCAATCTATGCCTCAGTGCGCTATTCCAGCAACATCGGGCCTGACCTTTTCTCCTTCTTCAGCTAAAGGCAAGAAACTGGTTCTCTACTTTTATCCAAAAGATATGACTCCTGGCTGCACAGCAGAGTCCGGTGAATTTCGTGACCACATTAATGCCTTCACCAAGGCCAATACCTTGGTCGTAGGAGTTTCCCGAGATAGCCTGAAATCGCACGATAACTTCCGCAGTAAATTAGGCCTCCCTTTTGAGCTCGTTGCCGATACCGAAGAAAAGCTGTGCCAAATCTTTGGCGTCATGAAGATGAAGAATATGTACGGCAAGCAGGTCCGCGGGGTTGAGCGCAGCACCTTTCTATTTGACTCCTCCGGTAAGCTTGTCAAAGAATGGCGCGGTCTTAAAGTTCCAGGCCATGTGACAGAGGTATTACAGGCAGCCCAAGCCGCTAAATAATTTTTACAACAATTTGTTCTGAGGTGCTTGCAAACCCCAAAATTTGGGGTAAAGTAAAGTCATATGCACCGCAAACGACGGGAAAGTCTGACAATCCGTTTGAATCAGCAACCTGAATATTTCAGAACAGGTTCGGGGAGCAACCCCCGCTATTTTTTAGATCTCACTTCAACTAGTTTCATCATCAGCCGCCATAGCAAATCGCTTGGCGGTTTTTTCTTTTAGGAGAGTCTGCATGCCACTGCCACCCATCCCAACTCAAATTGCTGATCAAGTCAAACTGACTCACAAGGACACACCAGATTTAAAGAAACGTCCTGCACCAGCAAAACCAGTCGTGATGGAAACTGCAGATTGGGCCAATGATGCAGAAGAAGATTTATCTGCAGCAGAACTAGCTCTCGAGAAAATTAAAGCAGATCATGCGCCTACTCGCAATGAGGACAGAGTAGTAGTACCTGCAAAACCCAAACGTATTATTCGCACTGGGCCACCAAGCTTATTCGTTTTAGATACCAACGTTTTAATGCATGACCCTAGCTCTCTGTTCCGCTTCTCAGAGCATGACCTCTTCTTACCAATGACTACGCTTGAAGAGTTAGACAACCATAAGAAGGGCATGACTGAAGTAGCCCGCAATGCCCGCACCGTTAGTAGATCCCTAGATCAACTAGTCGCGGGAACTAGCGGCACATTAGATGAGGGCATCCCTCTTAATAAGCTTGGCAATAAGGATGTTTCTGGGCGCCTCTTTTTCCAAACCAAGTTATCCACCCAAGCATTACCTGAAGGGCTGCCAGAGGGTAAAGGCGACAACATGATTTTGGCGGTAGTTAGCGAACTGCAAAAAACTCGCAATGGCCAAGAAGTAGTGCTGGTATCCAAAGATATCAATATGCGCATCAAAGCGCGTGCACTAGGTTTACCTGCTGAAGATTATTTCAATGACCAGGTTTTAGAAGATCGCGACTTGATGTACTCCGGAATCATGGCTTTATCGGCTGATTTCTGGCCAAAGCATGGCAAGGATATGGAAAGTTGGTCTGACCCTAAGTCTGGCACGATGTTCTATAGAGTGACTGGTCCTGCTGTTCTAAGCATGCTGGTAAATCAATTTGTTTATCAAGAGAATCCTGACGGATCTACGCCGTTCTATGCCCACGTCAGAGAAATCAATGATAAAACTGCCCTGCTTCAAACCCTCAGGGACTTCTCTCACCAGAAAAATAATGTGTGGAGCGTCACCGCTCGCAATCGTGAGCAAAACTTTGCCATGAACTTACTGATGAACCCAGATATCGACTTTGTGACCCTACTAGGTCAAGCCGGCACTGGTAAAACCTTATTAGCCTTAGCTGCTGGACTTGAGCAAGTATTGGATAGCAAACGCTATAACGAGATCATTATTACGCGCGCTACCGTTCCTGTTGGTGAAGACATTGGCTTTCTGCCAGGAACTGAAGAAGAAAAAATGCAGCCATGGATGGGTGCATTTGACGACAATCTGGAAGTTCTGCAGCGTAATGATGATGCTGGCGAATGGGGTCGTGCTGCAACCCAAGAGCTTATCCGCTCACGGATTAAGGTAAAGAGCATGAACTTTATGCGTGGCAGAACTTTTGTTAGCAAGTATGTGATCATTGATGAAGCGCAAAACTTAACGCCTAAGCAAATGAAAACTCTGGTTACTCGTGCAGGTCCAGGAACCAAAATAATTTGTCTAGGTAATATTGCACAAATTGATACGCCTTACTTAACTGAAGGCTCATCAGGCCTGACTTATGTCGTTGATCGCTTTAAGGGTTGGCGTCATGGTGGCCACGTCACTCTTGCGCGTGGCGAGCGGTCACGTCTTGCGGATCATGCTGCTGACGCACTCTAAACAAGCCCTTCCATGCCGCACTCTGATTGGGTGCGGCATTTTTATTTGCGTCATTGCATTCACCGGATGTAGTACCTCCGGCCCTAAATCAAACCCCTCTAAGGTTTCGCAATTCAAGCAAGATACGAGCGTAGGCACTGAAGATATTTCGATTGCAGCACTTGGCTTAGTAGATGTGCCCTATCGCTATGGTGGCAATACTCCAAAGGGCGGATTTGATTGCAGCGGGCTCATCGTCTATGTCTATAACAAAGCAGCAGGTATTAAGCTGCCTCGCACGATTTTACTCATGAGTAATCAAGGTCAAAGTATTGATGGTCAGCCACCTGCCCCAGGAGACTTGGTATTCTTTAATACCACTGGAGAAAAATATTCACACGCTGGTATCTATGTAGGACAAGGGCGTTTTGTGCATGCCCCGAGTGCAGGCGGAACCGTACGTCTTGATTACATTACGGCACCCTATTGGGCTGCTAAATTTACTGAGGCACGTCGTATAACGCCTCGCTGAGAATGATGTTCTTAGAAGGGTTCGTAACCACCAGAAGAATAAGCAACTGACCCCATCGCCAAGTTATCAAACTTGGTATACGGGCCTTGCCAACTTAATCTGACTGTACCGATTGGACCGTTACGCTGTTTGCCGATAATGATCTCTGCCATCCCTTTATCAGTCGTTGTATCTGGGTGATAGACCTCATCACGATAAATAAACATAATGACATCCGCATCTTGCTCGATCGCGCCTGACTCACGCAAGTCTGACATGATGGGGCGCTTATTCGGGCGTTGCTCTAAGCCACGATTTAATTGGGAGAGCGCTACTACTGGGCACTGCAATTCTTTTGCGAGCGATTTAAGGGAGCGCGAGATTTCAGAAATCTCAGTCGCTCGATTTTCCTGACCAGAGCCACTCATGAGCTGCAAATAGTCAATCACTACTAAGCCTAAGGTGCCGCCAAAATTTCGGGCGATTCGACGTGCTCTTGCGCGCAATTCAAGACTGGATAAAGCGCCAGTCTCATCAATCAAAATTTGGGTATTACTTAAACGGGCAATGGCATCGGTCACGCGTGGCCACTCATCATCTTGCAACTTACCAGTACGCATACGACTTTGATCAACGCGCCCTACTGAACCGAGTAAGCGCGATGCTAGTTGTTCACCAGACATCTCCATTGAGAAAATCACTACTGGCAACCCTTCAGAAAGCGCAACATTCTCTGCAATATTGAGTGCCATCGCCGTTTTCCCCATTGAGGGTCTGCCGGCTATGATTATCAAGTCGCCTTTTTGTAAGCCACTCGTTTGCTTATCTAAATCAATGAAGCCTGTGGCAATACCAGTGATGTCGCTACCACCTTGACGGTTATATAACTCATCAATTCTGGCTACAACGGAGCGAAGTAATGGCTCAATCTCGAGGTAATCGGCTTTACGACTACCATCTTCACCAATTTGCAAAATACGGGACTCTGCTTCATCCAGAAGCGTCCTGACAGAACGTCCTTCTGGAACAAAGGCTGAGTTAACGATGCTGTCTGAAACTTCAATCAAGCGACGCAAAATACTGCGATCACGAACAATATCGGCATAGCCTTTAATGTTTGCAGAACTTGGAGTGTTTTGCGCTAGTGAATTGAGGTAATCAACGCTGACTAAATCACCACCCTGCTCAGATTTAATTGCATCATGAACGGTGATGACATCAGCTGGATGATTGTCGCCAACTAAACGCGTAATGACCTTATAGATCAATGCATGTTCAGGACGGTAGAAATCTTTATCGTTTAATACGCCACCTAAGCGATCCCAGGCAGTGTTATCGATCAGTAGACCACCGAGCAATGATTGCTCGGCTTCTACAGAATGAGGCGGGACTTTTAAAGCCTGCACGACTGCATCCCCCCCGCCCGCCATGCCGGGATTCAGCGTAACGGAACGTGAACGAGATTCAGCCATGAGGCTAGTTTACAGACTTAAATTAAGCTTGCTCACCAACTACACGAATGGTGATATTAGCCACTACATCGGTATGAACTGCAACCGCTACAGGGTGATCACCAACCATTTTTAACGGGCCAGTAGGCATGCGAATCGAAGACTTCTCAATCGTAAATCCTTTGGCTTTCAGGCTATCAGCAATGTCATGGTTGGTTACAGAACCAAACAAACGACCGTCAACACCCGCTTTTTGACCGATTTCAAGAACCAAGTCTTTGAGCTTTGTGCCAACCGCTTCAGCCGCAGCCAATTTCTCAGCAGCCAATTTTTCTAGCTCAGCACGACGAACTGCAAAGTCAGCAATAGCTGCTTCAGTCGCACGACGCGCTTTACGTTGTGGGATTAAAAAGTTACGAGCGAAACCGTCTTTAACGCGAACTACGTCACCGAGGTTGCCCAGGTTTGTTACTTTTTCTAAAAGAATGATTTGCATTGAGGGCTCCCAATTATTTCTTATGTTGATCGGAGAATGGCAATAAAGCCAAGAAACGAGCACGCTTAATAGCAGTGTCTAGCTGACGCTGATATTTTGCTTTTGTGCCTGTCAAACGAGCAGGAGTGATCTTGGCGTTTTCGCCAATGAAGTCCTTCAATGTATCTACATCTTTGTAGTCGATTTGCTCAACGCCACCAACGGTGAAACGGCAATAACGCTTACGCTTGAACAAAGGGTTCTGAGCTGGTTTCTTTTTGAAATCGGGTTTCTTTCCAAACGCCATGATGATTTCCTCTTTAATTTTTCAATTGAATATGGTTAATATGGAAAACAAGTCTTTGATTACGTAGAGTCTTGGGTGCTAAGAATCCTTCAAACACTGCCTCAGTTCCTAAATCCATTTGCTCTAGATCCTTTTGTATCGGACCGATTGCTATGGCTTCAACGCTCATCAAGATTTTCCTTGCCACTCCTACCTCATTTGCTTGGCCACTATGTTCTAGCTGACAATGCATCACCGATATTCCTGCTGGTGTAAATCGAATTGCGTCTTTAAATACCAAGATTGCAGTGAGGGTGAAATGATTCAACGCCGCTCCGCTTCTCTGATACGTTTTCTAGTCTGTGTATTCCTCTTCAAATTTCTAACTTATTCCGCTGCTACAGGAGCTTCGGTTTGAGCTGATTTGCGCGCTTCTTCACGTTGTACTTCTTTCATCATGATCGAAGGCTCAGTTTCAGCTTTCTTAGTCTTGATGATGAGGTGACGCAAAACAGCATCATTAAATTTGAACGCATGCTCGAGCTCTTCCAGAGTTTTCTGGTCGCACTCAATATTCATGCAAACGTAATGGGCTTTAGCAAGTTTGTCGATCATGTAAGCCATCTGACGACGACCCCAATCTTCCATGCGATGAATTTTGCCGCCAGCAGCTGCTAATGTAGCTTTGTAGCGATCGATCATCGCGGGCACTTGCTCGCTTTGGTCCGGATGGACGATAAAAACGATTTCATAATGACGCATCTAACACTCCTTAAGGATAAAGTCACCTGAGCGTCTTGCTAACTTCCGATGGTTTTTGAAGTTAGCGCCAGTGTGACAAGGTAGTAACAAATTGTAAGTACTGCTACAACACTTTTACAGCCGCTTTTCAGCGCTTACCTAATCTCAGGCAAGACAGCTATTCTAGCAAAAAAATCCTGCCAAGTCAGGGATTTACCAGCTAATTGAGCCTGTTTTTCAGCATTCAGGGCTAATTGAAGGGCAATTCTGGCCCTAGGGCCAGAAAGACTGCCTGAAGCCAAGCATCCATCAAGGTCTTTTTCTGGGATATCAGTCAAAGTAGCGCCAGCTCCGGTTCGAGTGGTTCGCACTAGCGCAACGCCCTTTTTTAGAGCCGTTACCAAAGTATCTCTCCAGGCATCATGAAAGCCCCCCATACCTGATCCAGCGAGGACCAAGCCCTTAACCTGGGAATTGAGCCAAAGCGTAATCGTCTCAGAACGCGCGCCCGCATGGCTCGTCAAGATTTCCACCCAAGGCCATTCATTGCCATTGGGGATAGGTAAATCCTCAGTCCAAGCAGCCTCTTTAGCCTTCACGCCCCAGAGCCATGAAGGATTAATTAAGCCGACAGAGCTACTAGGAGAGGCTTGAATCGGTGCATTCAGTGCAGAGCCATGTCGTTTAGCCAAGTCCATCGCCATGCAACCCCTGCCATCCATTACAGCGTAAATACCACCAGGACAATTATCTAATGGAGTAGATGCCCAACGAATTGCATCCAGCAGGTTAGAAGGTCCATCTGCTTGGGGGGCGTTTGATGGCAACATAGCGCCGGTTAAGATCACCCGTTTGCCTAAAATTTGAGCATAATTTCCACAGGTGAGCTGCAAAAAGATACCTGTCTCCTCAATCGTGTCCGTTCCGTGAGTAATCACTAACCCTAAAACCGCCGGATTAGCAAGGGAAGTTCTAACAACTTCGCCAAGATCACTTAACAACTCCTCTGTTAGGTTACGGCTGTTGATATTGGCTACTTGCTGAGAGACCAGCTTAACGCCCTCTGGAACACCAGATTGGATATGGGCCAGCAAAGACTGCACCTCCACCTGTCCAGCCTCATATTGCAAGGGCTGAGCAGTTGGGTTTGGGGCTAAACCAGCTATAGTACCGCCCATCCCTAGAACTAAGATATGGGGAGAATGTTCAGGTTTAGCTTGATTTGGACTCATACCCCATTATCTCCCCTAAATGGCTTGAAAAATCAAATAGTGCTGTATACAATCCCAGTATGGACATAAATACAGTCGATTTACCTGAGGAGCTGACTGCCCTCCCCAAGCTCACTTCACGCCAGAATGAGATTTTGGAATTAATCACCACTGCCATCGATGAGAGTGGCTCACCACCTACTCGCGCAGAAATTGCCACCCAGCTTGGTTTTGCATCAGCCAATGCTGCTGAAGAACATCTTCGCGCACTCGCAAAAAAAGGCTATATCGAATTAACGCCTGGCACTTCTCGCGGCATTCGGATTCCACAACGTTTTAATCAAACGCATCACACCAATAAATATCGCCAGATGTCATTGCCATCAGGTGCATTACAACAACTCACGCTTCCCTTAATTGGACGTGTTGCTGCTGGCTCACCCATCATGGCGGTGGAGCATATTGAAAAACAAATTCCAATTGATCCAAGCTTATTTAGTAAGGGTGCTGACTACTTGTTAAAAGTAGTTGGTATGAGTATGCGAGATGCTGGAATTTTGGATGGCGACTATTTAGCCGTTCGTAAAACTAGCGAAGTTCGTAATGGCGATATTGTGGTTGCACGTCTTGATGATGAAGTGACGGTAAAGCGTTGGCAGCAAAAGAAAACTGCTAACGGGATGGTGATCGAATTACAAGCAGAGAACCCAGACTTTAAAAACATTGTGGTAGATAGCCGTCAACCCAACTTCGCGATTGAGGGCCAGGCTGTTGGCCTCATTAGGGCTAGAGGGCTCTAAGCCAATCCCTGTAAATAAAAAGGCCTCCACTGGAGGCTTTTTTATTTACCCCATTTGGGCTAAGTATTGAATTTACTTCTTGCTTGGTGCTATTACATTTGCATTCTTTGGCGACGAAGTAATGATGATGATAGTTTTTGGTCCAGTTAAAGAGCCTTCACTAAGCTCTACAGTAGCGGTGCGGTCACCTTTTGTAAAAACCAAAATACTCGTTTTAGATTTCACTGCGCTAATTGTTGTCCAGCCGGCTCTTGGATACTCAGATTGGAAAAAAGCATAAATATCTGTTGGTGTTTGTACGCCCGATAAGGTGACACGACCTACCCAGCTATCACCACGACCGATGATTAAAGAATCTGAACCAATAATTTTTGAGCCTGCTGGTAATGGCATATCTCCTAGGAGTTGAGTCTGAACCTCCTGAACCTCACTGGGCGTTCCAGAAGGAGAGTCACCAGAGCTAGCGCAAGCGCCTAGAAGGGCAGAAAAGCACAATGCCAGTGTTCCGACTTTAAGAGTATGAATTGTGATCATTTTTCGCTTTACCTGATTAATGAGTATTGCTTGCATTACTTAAAAGTATTTTAGGGGATGCCCCCATTTCGTCAAGCGAAATTACTGGAGGCGCGTGAGGGAATCGAACCCCCGTACGAAGCTTTGCAGGCTCCTGCCTAACCACTCGGCCAACGCGCCAGATACTTAAATCAAAAATGGGAAGCTTTTCAGGGCTTCCCATCGAACTTGGAGCGGGAAAGGAGGTTCGAACTCCCGACCTATACCTTGGCAAGGTATCGCTCTACCAGCTGAGCTATTCCCGCATAACAGGGCGACAGTTTAACAAACAATCGAAGAGAAAGCATTATTCCTTCGAAAGGCTCAATTGGCTGGGCTTTACAAGAGTTAATCAATCTTGCCAGCTAATTGTGGCAAAGCCTTTTTCAAGTAATAGAACATTGACCAAAGTGTTAAAAACGAAGCTACCCAAATCAGCCAAGTACCAATTCTGGCGCAGTCCAACCATCCAAATAAAGTGTCATTGAGTAATAAAAACGGAATTGCTATCAATTGCGATGTCGTTTTTAATTTCCCAACCAAATGAACGGCCACGCTTTTGCCAGCACCCAACAAAGCCATCCACTCTCGCAAAGCAGAAATCGTAATTTCTCTTCCGATAATAATGAGAGCAACCCATACTTGAACACGATCCATGTTCAGCAACACCAATAAAGCAGCTGCCACAATGAGTTTATCGGCGACGGGATCCAGAAATTGCCCAAAGGCAGATTCTTGATGCATACGTCTCGCCAAAAATCCATCTAGCCAATCTGTGAGTGCAGCAAATACAAAGATGACCGTTGCGATGACATTCTTCTCCAGCGGCGATAACCATGTGCCTGGAAGATAAAAGATTCCTATCAGCAATGGAATTGCTGCAACACGCAACCAGGTTAGGGCGATGGGAAGATTAAATGGCATACATCAAGCATAAACTAAGTGAGTGACTGATTCGCTAGTGGAGCTGGCGATAAATCTGCTCAGCAAGAGTAAGTGAGACTCCCTCTACGCTAGCAATCTCTTCGATGCTTGCATTAGCAACCCCTTTTAAGCCACCAAAACGGGCTAGTAGCTTTTGGCGTCGCTTTGCGCCAATACCTTCAATCTCCTCTAAACGAGAGACCGTTCTTGCTTTAGCTCGCTTGGCGCGCATACCGGTGATTGCAAAACGATGAGCCTCATCACGAATCTGCGCAACCAACAACAAAGCGGCACTATCAATACCCAGTTCTAAGGCTTTACGCCCATCAGCAAAGATCAGTGTTTCCAAACCTACCTTGCGCCCCTCACCTTTAGCCACTCCCACAATTAACCCCACATCCATACCGAACTCTGCCAGGACTTGCCTTGCCATCTCAACCTGCCCTTTACCACCATCAATCAAAATGACTTGTGGAATCTTATCTACTGGGAGCTCTTGAAAGTTGGCATAGCGTCTTTGCAAGACTTGTCGCATAGCGGCATAGTCATCGCCTGGAGTAATGTCGGTAATATTAAAACGGCGATATTCACTAGACTGCATCACGTTCTTTGCATAAACCACACAAGAAGCTTGGGTTGCTTCCCCAGAGGTATGACTAATATCAAAACACTCGATTCGTAATTGCTCAAGGCTTTCTAAGTCGAGTGCCAGAATATCTGCTAAAGCACGTGCTCTGGCCAACTGCCCGCCAGTCTCGACCAAGCGCTTAGTCAAAGCAATCTTGGCATTACCCTCAGCCATTGCAAGCCAATGCCGTCTTTGTCCGTGGGGCTGATGTAAGAAGGTAATTTTTCTGCCAGCCTGAGCATTTAATAACTCATGCAAACCTTCAGGGGGTGCGTCACTCAACTTAGATACATCATCACTGATCGATTGCAGAGCGTGATTTAAAACGAGTACAGATGGGATCAAATTAGTCCTTGCTCCAGAGGCTACCTCATCCATATTTTCTTCTAAGTAATGTTGCGCAATAAACGCTTCCAGAATTTCTGGGGGCGACGGTAACTCGCCAGAGGTCGTACGCAATCCTTTGGGGAAGTAAGCCCTATCGCCTAGGTGACGCCCACCCCGCACCATTGCTAAGTTCACACAAACCATTCCCTCCATTTGCGCAAGCGCAATCACATCCACATCGCCCTCACCCTCGGCAACGGTATCCATCGATTGTTGCTGCAGAACACTTGAGAGATCGGCAATCCGATCTCTCAGAATCGCAGCCATTTCAAATTCCATCGCTTCACTATGTACATGCATTTCTTTTTCAAGCTCTGATAACACCCGACTGTGATCGCCTTCTAAAAATCGGGTTGCCTGAGCCACATCTTGACCATACTGCTCTATGCTCAGCCTACCGACACACGGGGCGCTACAACGATGAATTTGATGGAGCAAACAAGGGCGACTGCGATTCTTAAAGACAGAGTCTTCACAAGTTCGTAGACGAAACACTTTTTGCAAAATCTGTACGCTATTGCGCACCGCCCAAGAATTTGGAAAAGGGCCGAAGTAATGGTTACGTTTATCGATCTTGCCGCGGTAGGAAGCCAGCCGAGGGAACTGGTGGCCCGTTAACATTACATAGGGGTAAGACTTATCATCTCTAAATAGAATATTAAATGGCGGAGCCAACTCTTTAATGAGATTGTTCTCTAGAATGAGGGCTTCGGTTTCGGTCCGTGTTACTGTTGTTTCGTAACGGGCGATTTTGCCCACCATGAGTGCTATGCGTGGAGAAAGTTGTTTGCTTTGAAAATAACTGGAGACGCGTTTTTTAAGGTGGCGAGCTTTGCCAACATATAGAATCTGCCCCGCTTCATCAAAGAAGCGATACACCCCCGGCAATCCGGGTAGCCGTTTAACGTCCTGCTGAAGGTTTTCAAAAAAAGAATTACTCATGCGTTGGGATATTTTCTGCCAAATCGTAGACAACTATGGTGATGCTGGTATTTGCTGGCGTCTAGCCCGAAGCTTATCAAGTCTTCATGGCCAAGAAGTACGCATTTTCTGCAATGACTTGCCAACCCTTAATTTACTCGCTTCTGGCAGCAATGAAGCTCTCAGCCACAAAATTGATCTGCAACCATGGGAAGCTAGCTATAACAACGCCAGGCATCCCGTGCAAACTCCGGATGTAGTCATTGAAGCTTTTGCTTGCGATTTACCAGAGCGTTATCTTGCAGGACTCTTTGTTGCACCCGTAAAACCCATCATTATTAATTTAGAGTACCTCAGTGCTGAGCCCTGGATTTCAGAATTTCATGCAAAGGCATCGCCGCAATCTCATGGCATTTCGAAGTATTTTTTCTTCCCAGGATTTCAGGATGATGTTGGTGGCCTACTACTGGACCCCATTCCTCCTGAAGGAGCACAAGTTACCCATCTCGTTCCGAAGAGTTTGCAATCGATCTGGTTAAAACTGCGGCCTGGGGCAAAACGCATCAGTATTTTTTGCTACCCCGGAGCGCCCTTACGCAAATGGCTTGAAGACTTAGGCAATCTTGGAGAAAGCATTGATATATTGCTGACCCATGGGCACGCAGAGCTCTTAAATCTACCCGGTGAAAAAGCTATTCACTTACCTGCGAACATTCAACTCCTCTCAATGCCATTTGTATCGCAAGATGAATATGACTGGGTGCTTTCCCAGTGCGACTTTAATATTGTTCGGGGTGAAGATTCATTCATTCGCGCACAACTTGCTGGCCAACCATTTATTTGGCACATCTATCCCCAAGAAGATTCTGTCCACGAAGTCAAATTAGCTGCCTTTTTAGATCTATACCTAGAGAATGCTAGCCAAGAACTTAGATTAGCCGCGATTGCTGCAATGACTTGGGCCATGCCCAGTCAATGGCTCCAATCTCTAGATGCCTGGCATAGCCACTCTATTGCCTGGCGTGCCCACATCCTCAAAAAACAAGACGATGGCGGTCTGGCTGCACGCTTAATGCGCTTTATAGCCTAAGCCCTGCAATAAAGGCTTGTGGGCGGTTACAATCTTGTTTTTGATAAAAACCGCAGAAAAATAGCTCTGCACCCAGGAATAGCAAGATGAAAACAGCACAAGAACTCCGCGTTGGTAACGTAGTAATGATCGGCACCGATGCCATGGTCGTTTTAAAAGCCGAATACAGCCGCTCAGGCCGCAACTCCTCAGTTGTGAAAATGAAAATGAAGAACTTGTTAACTGGCGCGCCTAACGAAGGTGTTTATAAAGCCGATGACAAGTTTGATGTCGTCATTCTCGAAAAGAAAGACTGCACTTATTCTTATTTCGCAGATCCAATGTATGTCTTTATGGATGGTGACTATAACCAGTACGAGGTTGAAGCTGAATTCATGGGTGATGCATTAAATTACCTCGAAGAAAGCATGCCATGCGAAGTGGTATTCTACGAAGGTAAAGCACTTTCAGTAGCAATGCCAAACTCACTTGTTCGTGAAATCATTTACACAGAACCTGCAGTAAAAGGTGACACCAGCTCCGGCAAGGTGTTGAAGAATGCAAAACTAGCTACTGGCTATGAGTTGCAAGTTCCATTGTTCTGCAACACTGGTGACAAGATCGAAATAGATACTCGTACCGGTGAATACCGCAGCCGTGCTAACTAAATAAAAACTGAGTTGCAAACACTCAAACAAAAGCCCAGCATGCTGGGCTTTTTTATTTTGGTGCTTAAGGCCATAATATCGAAATGATAAATAACATCCCACACACAATCAGACCCCTCAAGGTTACTGATATTCCGCAACTCATAGACTGTGTAAGGCGCTGCTATGGAGATAGCTATCCTTTTCTTGAAATGTATGATCCGGTAGCACTGCAAAAAATGGTGGATGACAAATTAATGCACTCCGTTGTTGCCATTCATGCAGATGGTCATCTGATAGGTCATTGCGCACTTACTTTTGACAGCGATAACAATACCTCCCCAGAAGCTGGCAAGATGATTGTTGACCCAGATTTTCGTGGTCATCATATTGCCGAAGAGATGGCAAAAGTTCGTATTGATATTGCCAAGCAATTAGATTTAGTAGGATTTTGGACTGACTGCGTTACTAACCATCCTTATAGCCAAGATGAAATGATTGCATTTGGCGCTCAAGAGACGGGGATTTTACTGGGCGCGTCCCCCTCTCGGGAAATGGCTGGATTGCAAAACTTTGCTGACACTCGCATGTCTTTTCTATCTTGCTATCTCCCACTAAAAGAAAATGTCAACACGATTTACCTCCCAGAAAATCATTTTGATTTTATAAATGATTTAGCTACGAGGGTGAACGTCAAAAGAAAGATTGCGATATCCAATAGTTTAGGATCCGGCAAATCAGCATATAGCGTCAAAGTTAATCCTGCGACCCAAATGGCTAATTTTAAGGTGCAGCATATCGGCGAAGACTTTTCCTCAGCCATGAGTACTGAGCTTGCAAAGCTCGACTCACAGAACTTAGCTTTTACGATGCTGAACCTGCCCATATCTCAAGAAGCAGCTGGTTTAGCTTTTTCTCAGCTAGAAGATTTGGGATTCTTTTGGGGTGCCTGGCTTCCCAATTATTCAGCTCAAGGCGATGTAATACGTCTGCAAAAACTTCATGAATCAATCAACGTAGATGAGATCATTTGCGCAAGAGCCCAGGGCGAGGAAATTAAAAAATATGTTATTTCCGAATGGAATCGGGTAACGCCTAAAAATGAAAGAGGCACTTACTAACAGTATTGATTAAATCAATCTGAATTGTTTTAATAAATCTTTTGCATGTAGATACTGCGCCTCATCTTGCAAATCATCCCAAGCTAATGCGGGTGACTTTGGCATTAAGCAATTTAAACGCTCCATAGATTCTGATTTTTTAGCTTGAGATAGCTTCAGTTTTGCAAGTAATTGATCAGCTAAATCTGGGCGATTACAAATCAGGACTGCATCACAGCCAGCATTGAGTGCCAACTCAGCACCCTTCACGACAGAGCCCGCAACACTAGCTCCCTCCATTGATAGATCGTCACTAAAGATCACGCCCTCAAATCCCAGCTCCTGGCGTAGGATTGAATGCAGCCAGATACTAGAAAATCCTGCGGGGTTCTTATCTACCTTGGGATAGATGACGTGAGCAGGCATGACTGCTGCCAAACTAAGATCTAACCACTCATAGGGCTTAGCATCATTATTCAAAATTTGAGCTAAGGAACGCTCATCTACTGGAATGGCTACATGAGAATCTGCTTCTACCCAACCATGCCCTGGAAAATGTTTACCACAATTAGCCATAACAGCTAAACGCAAGCCTTCATTTAGACTCTTTGCTAAGGCAAACACAATTTGTGGATCACGACTAAATGAACGATCACCAATCACTCCACTTCGACCAAAATCTAAATCAAGAACAGGAGTAAAACTGAAGTCCACACCACAAGCCCGCAGCTCAGCAGCCAATATGTATCCGCAAGCAGTAGCTGCCGCCATCGCAAGCGCTGCTGATTCAGCGGCATGGGTCGATTGACTCTTAGCACCCCATAGCTCACCCAACTTTCGCATTGCTGGAAGATGGGTAAAGCCATCAGTCTTGGCGCGCTGCACTCTCCCGCCCTCATGATCAATTGAAATGAGTACATCAGGTCGTAGCTTTTTGATTTCAGCAGTGAGTTTGGTGAGCTGCTTGCGATTAGCAAAGTTTCTACCAAATAAAATGACACCACCTGTCAAAGGATCTCGAATACGACGACGATCTTCGGCATTTAATTCAAGGCCTTCAACATCTAATGTGACTGGGCCTGGATTCATAGTGAATTTACTCATTTCTTCCCCTGGATATTTTTTGCTTATGACTTTTATTTTTGAGTAACAATTACATGGGCAATGGCCATATCCTGCTCGTCACTGACAGTAACTTGTGCTTCCCAATTCTTTTCCGCCATAAACTGAGCTAGAGCACCTAAATACGAAGTCACTGGCTTGCCACTGGGTTCATTTAAGATTTGTAATGAGCGCCAAGTCATTGGCATTCTCATTCCTAGGCCGATCGCCTTAGAGAAGGCTTCTTTAGCTGCAAAGCGTGTCGCCAAAAAAGCAATCCCTCGCTTGTGATTTCTGGCAAGGCGATGTTTAAATATCAACATCTCATCAGGGCCCAAAATTCTCTCTGCCAGACGACCATTGGTGCGGTCATAAGCTGCTTGTAAGCGCTCAATCTGAAGAATGTCTGTGCCGATACCGATGATCATTTGGATTATTTCGCTCTTGCTTGAGCCATTAAGGATTTCATATCGGTGATGGCTTTTTGCCAACCCTTAAATATTGCCTCAGCCACAATCGCATGCCCGATATTCAGTTCAGATAACTCAGTGATAGCTGCAACAGGCATCACATTACCTTCATGTAGCCCATGCCCGGCGTTCACTCTTAATCCAATACTTTTCCCAAACTGAGCTGCCTTACGAATACGCTCTAATTCTGTCACCTGATCTGCACCCAATAAGTCTGCATAACGACCAGTATGTAACTCCACCACTGTGGCCCCAGCTTCTTTTGCGGCCTGAATTTGTTTTTCTTCTGGATCAATAAAGAGTGATACCCGAATTCCTGCCTCTTGTAGTTGCTTTGATGCAGCCTTCACTGCTGCAAAATGTCCTGCTACATCTAGACCACCTTCAGTAGTCACTTCCTCTCGCTTCTCAGGGACTAAGCACACATCGTGTGGCTTTACCTTACAAGCAATCTTGATCATTTCCGGGGTAACTGCGCACTCGAGATTCATACGCGTTTTGATGAGTGGCCGGAGCGTTAATAGATCAGCATCTTTAATATGGCGGCGATCTTCGCGCAAATGCAGGGTAATTAAATCTGCACCAGCTTCTTCAGCCAATTGCGCTGCCTTAATAGGATCTGGGTAAACCGTACCCCTGGCATTACGCAGTGTGGCTACATGATCGATGTTGATACCAAGTTCTAGGGTTGTCATGGCTGTAGATTACTAGATTTTTTTAAGATCAATCAGAATTTGTCTGGTGGTCAAGACTTGGTCTTGCAGATGCAAACCCAGGAGATAGCGCATGAGCTGCTTACTCTCCGATAATGTTTCTGGATCAGAAAAATCTCCAACTGCAATTGCGAGTAGGGATTTACCGGTCAATATCGGCCAATGCCCCGGATCATCCTCCTGGGCTGGACGAACACCGCGCTCAGGTTGGTAGACATACCGAGTCTTAGCATCGGGCAATTCATTGGTTTCAACACAGCGATCCAAAGCAGCCGCATAACCGGTTTCTTGCAAGAGTGATAGCTCAAATGGGCGCAAGATCTCTTCTAGGCCTTTAGATTCAAACTCAAGATTTGATAAAGCATTGATCGTTTCTGTATAACGATCATAGAGTTTTTCGTAGTCGTCTTCGCGCGCTAAAAATTTGACGAGTAATTCATTGAGATAGAAGCCGCATAGTAGTGCATCACCAACTAATGAAGGCATCCCACCCACCCACTCAGACTTTGTAAGCGTGCGTAACTCCGACTTGCCACTCCAAGAAACCAAAAGTGGCTGAAAGCGTTGTAATACAGGGCGCAATGTCGAGTGTGGGCGCTTTGCGCCTTTAGCAATTAAGGCCATGCGGCCATATTGCCGCGTGAAGACATCCAGAATTAAGCTAGTCTCTTTATAGGGAATGCTGTGCAATACAAAAGCAGGCTCGTCAGCAACGCGAATCGAGGCCATCAGAATTTATTCCAGACCCTGCGCCCGTAATTCAGCGCGATCATCAGCCCAACCCCGTTTTACTTTAACCCAAGTCTCTAAAAAGACTTTGCCATCAAAGAGCTTTTCCATATCAATACGGGCATCAGTAGAGATCTTTTTGAGACGCTCACCCTTGGCACCAATAATCATGGCTTTATGGCTATCACGATCAACCAAAATAGTTGCAGCGATACGGCGCATCTTGCCATCCATCTTAAATTGATCAATCACCACTGTACTGGTATATGGCAACTCTTCACCAGTAAAGCGGAAGACCTTCTCACGCAGAATTTCAGCAGCGAGGAAGCGCTCACTACGGTCGGTAATGGTATCGCCATCGTAGACAGCCGGTGCTTCAGGTAAATAACCCTCTAATACATCTAAGAGTCTTTGAATATCGCCAGGGCTTTTCGCACTCATCGGCACAATTTCTGCAAACTCAGACTTTTGATCTTCATGGCCACCCAACTCATTCCATGGCCGTGCCATATCTTTCATAAAGTTCAGTAAAGCCTGATCACGTTCAGAAGGTGTCTGAAACCGGCTATTAAAAAGATCTAATTTATTGAGAACCAATACCACCGGCAAATCATCTGGTAGTAGTTTTAAAACTTTCTTATCGTCTTCGCCAAAGTATCCAGCTTCAACTACAAAGCAGGCTACGTTGACATCCTGTAGCGCTGTTGTCACTGTGCGGTTCAAGGCTTTATTAAGCGTATTCATCAGACGAGTCTGAAAGCCCGGTGTATCGATGAAAATAAATTGTGCCTCTTCACGATTCTGAATACCCAAAATACGGTGGCGTGTTGTTTGAGCCTTGCGAGAGGTAATGCTAATCTTTTGGCCAACCAAAGCATTGAGCAGGGTTGATTTGCCCATATTAGGACGCCCAACAATAGCGATAGTGCCGCATTTAAACACGATTAGCCCTTCAGCTTAAGATTCAACTGCTCTTCGGCTACTTCTTTTTTGGCTGCTTTTTTCTTAGCCGACCGAGTTTTCTTGGGTTTACGAGATTCCTGCGGCAAAGCCTTGGGAACTGCTAGCAAAGCCTTCTTCGCGGCGGACTGTTCAGCCGCGCGACGTGATGCACCCTCACCTTTTACGGATACCTTCAGGCTAGGAATTAAGCATTCGACTTCAAATTGCTGGTTATGAGCAGCGCCAGTAGTGCCAGTCACGTTATACGTAGGCAAAGGCAACTGATAACTTTGTAAACATTCTTGCAAGAGTGTTTTGTCATCCTTACCTAAAGTCTTCGGATCAACTTGCGCGAGGATAATCGAATATAACTTTCGCAGACATCCTTTGGCGGCATCAAATCCACCATCTAAAAAGATGGCGCCAGTAACTGCCTCTAATGTGTCAGCCAAAATTGATGGGCGACGAAAGCCACCACTCTTGAGCTCACCCTCACCCAGACGCAAATAGTCTGATAAAGACAAAGTTTGTGCAATCTCATATAAAGCTTGCTGCTTAACCAAATTAGCACGCACACGCGAGAGATCGCCTTCATCTAAATCGGAGTAACGCTCATACAGTAAATCTGCAACCACGCAATTGAGAATTGAATCTCCTAAAAACTCCAAGCGCTCGTTATTTTTCTTGCTGTGACTGCGGTGAGTCAAAGCTTGATTCAAGAGCTCGGGCTTCTTGAATGTATAGCCAAGACGCTCTTGCAGTGGTGCGGTTTCGATAACGGCGCGCGCGTTCATGATATTTACTCGAAGCCGCCGATGCGACCCAGGTTGCCGAGATTTAACCAGACAAAGAAGGCTCTACCCACAATATTTTTGTCAGGTACAAAGCCCCAGTAACGAGAATCAGCACTGTTATCACGGTTGTCGCCCATAGCAAAGTAATGCCCTGGTGGCACAGTGCAAGTTAAACCCGCTTGCTGATATTGGCAAAAATCTGAGCCTGGAAAGCGCTCAGTCGGAAATACGGTTGCAGGACGATCTGGATCATTCAATATTTCGTGACGATTGCCCCCCAAATCTACTGGGAATGTCTCTACATAACGTTTTGCATAACGCATGTTCTCAGGATCAAGATAGGACTCGCCACCACTGTAATCCAATGGTTGACCATTAATCGTCAGGCGTTTGTCTTGATAAGTAATCACATCGCCCGGTAAGGCAACCACGCGCTTAATGTAATCAACAGACTCATCACGTGGGTAACGAAAAACTACTACATCGCCGTGCTTTGGGGTACCAAGTTCTACGACCTTTTGATTGATCACCGGTAGACGAATTCCGTAGGTAAATTTATTGACCAAGATGAAATCGCCAATTTGTAAAGTTGGGATCATTGAGCCCGATGGAATCTTAAAGGGCTCAACAATGAAGGAGCGCAGAACAAATACTGCACAGATCACTGGGAAGAAACCTGCGGTGTACTCTAACCATAAAGGCATGCGGTCGATACCCGCCATGCGTCTTTGGGGTGCAAAGTAGAGCTTGTCAGCGGCGTAAGCAATGCCAGTGATAATGACCAAGATCAAAAGAATTAGCGCAAAGTTCATTAACCCTCTACCTGCAAAATAGCCAAGAAAGCTTCCTGTGGAATTTCCACATTACCTACTTGTTTCATACGCTTCTTACCTTCTTTTTGCTTCTCTAGCAGCTTGCGCTTACGAGAGATATCGCCACCATAACATTTAGCTAAAACATTTTTACGCAAAGCTTTGACGTTTTCACGCGCCACAATATTGCTACCAATCGCCGCCTGAATAGCCACATCAAACATTTGACGCGGAATAATGCCGCGCATCTTAGACACTACCTCGCGACCACGGTGCTGACTATTGCTCCTATGGATAATCACCGACAAAGCATCAACCCGGTCACCATTAATTAAAATATCGACTTTGACTACATCAGCCGGGCGATATTCTTTAAACTCATAGTCCATCGAAGCATAGCCCCGTGAAATCGATTTCAGGCGATCGAAAAAGTCCATCACAATCTCTGCCATTGGTAATTCATAAGTCAGTTGTACTTGGCGGCCTAAATAATTCATGCCCGTCTGAATGCCGCGCTTACCAACACACAAGGTAATGATGGAGCCTACATACTCTTGAGGCATGTAGAGATTAACCGTCACGATCGGCTCCAGGATGATGTCGACTTTACTAGTCTCAGGCATCTTCGATGGGTTATCTACCATAATGATCGTGCCGTCTGATTGCTGCACTTGATACACCACGGTTGGTGCGGTGGTAATCAAGTTCATGTCGTACTGGCGCTCTAAACGCTCTTGCACAATCTCCATGTGAAGCAGGCCCAAGAATCCGCAACGGAATCCAAAACCTAAAGCTTGAGACACTTCTGGCTCATATAAAAGAGAAGCGTCATTGAGTTTTAACTTCTCCAGAGATTCACGCAGCTGATCGTACTCACTTGCTTCGACTGGATACAAGCCAGCAAATACTTGGGATTTGACTTCTTTAAATCCAGGCAATGGCACGATAGCGGGCATGCGACCTACTTGTCCCACAGCATGTGTAATGGTATCGCCTACTTTTGCAGCCTTAAGCTCTTTAATACCTGCAATGATGAAGCCTACTTGACCAGCACTGAGCTCAGGCCGATCAACTGACTTAGGACTGAAGACGCCGACATGCTCAACTAAGTGCGTTGAACCATTAGCCATCAAAGTAATTTTGTCTTTGGGCTTAAGAGTGCCGTTCACAACGCGCACTAACATCACCACACCAACGTAGTTATCAAACCAAGAGTCAATGATGAGGCACTGCAGCGGCGCACTAGCATCACCCTTTGGTGGTGGCACACGACGAATCATTTCTTCAATGACTTCGTGAACTCCCAGACCAGTCTTTGCAGAACAAGTGACGGCATCAGTAGCATCAATCCCAATCACATCTTCAATTTCTTGAATGGCGCGTTCAGGATCAGCTTGCGGCAAATCAATCTTATTGAGAACGGGGACTACTTCAACGCCAAGCTCAATCGCGGTGTAACAGTTCGCCACCGTCTGCGCCTCAACACCCTGACTGGCATCAACCACCAATAAAGCACCTTCACAAGCTGATAAAGAGCGACTAACCTCGTATGAGAAGTCCACATGCCCAGGGGTATCAATCAAATTGAGGTTATAAATCTTGCCGTCTTTGGCTTTGTAGCTTAGTGCAGCAGTTTGGGCTTTAATCGTGATGCCGCGTTCACGCTCAATATCCATTGAATCGAGAACCTGGGCTTCCATTTCGCGATCAGAAAGACCGCCACAAAGTTGAATAATGCGATCCGCAAGCGTAGATTTGCCGTGATCAATATGGGCGATGATAGAAAAATTGCGGATTAAATCCATGGCGTCTTAATAAGTCATTCAAAAAACGCCTTGTCAGAACGCACCACAATGATGCGCTGCAAAAAGTCGTCTTAAATGGATTGTAATGGGTGGCGCCTAAAAGGCAGCAAACCCCATTTTTTAGCCTAAAAAGGGCCTATTTTGGCCTTACTGGAATGACCAAGGTGCTATCAGAACGGCGAATAAAGACTGGGACAGCCTTATTGGCATCAAGGCCTTTCACCAGAGCTTCAAACTGCTTCACGCCCGTGATATCGGCATCGGCAATCCGAATAATCACATCGCCAGGGCGAACTCCCGCTTTTGCCAAAGGACCATCGCCCAGGCCGGTAACCTCAACACCGCCCTTGATATTTAAATCTTTCTTTTTAGTATCGGATAAGTCAGTGACTGTTACTCCAAAGGCGCTGACACCGTTGCTATTTGCAGGAGGGGCATCTGACTTTTTAGCAGCCGCTTGCGCAGAATCTGTATCCGCAACAGTGACAGTCAAATCACGCGTACCGCCCTTACGCCAAACTTGTACAGTAGCCGTAGTACCTGGTTTAGTTTCACCAACAACACGCGGTAAATCAGTGGACTTATTAAGCTCGCGCCCATTAAAACTGAGGATCACATCGCCAGCTTCAATGCCGCCAGCTGCTGCAGGACCATTAGGCTCAACATTACGCACATAAGCACCACGAGGTTTACCTAAACCTAAACTCTCAGCAACCTCTTTTGTCATTTCGCCTAAGGCAACACCAATTCGACCGCGCGTCATTTTTCCATTAGTACGTAATTGGTCAGCCACCCGCATCGCTTCATCAATGGGGATTGCGAATGAAATTCCCATATAGCCACCCGAGCGACTAAAAATTTGAGAGTTAATGCCGATGACTTGCCCAGCAGTATTTAATAATGGGCCGCCAGAGTTACCTGGATTGACCGCAACGTCAGTCTGGATAAAAGGTAAGTAATCTCCAGTATCACGACTCTTTGCCGACACAATGCCTGCTGTTACGGTGTTCTCAAGGCCGAACGGAGAACCGATCGCCAAAACCCACTCGCCTACCCTGACCTTCGAAGAGTCACCCATGGGCAATCTTGGTAAGTCACGCGCTTCAATTTTTACTACTGCTACATCAGTGCGTTTATCTAAACCTAACAACTTGGCTTTGAACTCACGCTTATCCGTTAAGGTGACATAAATAGTGGTTGCACCCTCAACAACGTGTGCATTAGTCAAAATCAAACCATTGGATTCAATAATGAAACCAGAGCCAACACCACGATCTGCTTCTTGCGGTTTACCAGCATTCGGTTGAGCTTGTTTTGGTCCATTCGGATTGCTGGGAATCGGTACACCAAAGAAACGGCGAAAGAATTCTGCTTGATCCTCAGGCATTCCTGGGATGCCGCCTTGAGACTGCTGAACCATGACCTTTTCAGTGGTACGAATATTCACCACAGCTGGACTGGCGCGTTCAACTAAATCCGCAAAATCCGGAATCATGACCCGAGGATTTTGTGCGGAAGCATTGGGTATTAATGTAGTTTGCCCAAGACTAAAAATAGCTAAGAGCGCGATAAGGTACTTTTTCATGATGCTATAGACCTACTTGGTAAAAAACCAAAAAGTGGAGATAAAGAGAATATTAGGTCAGCTTACCAAAAATCAAGGTGCCGTTAGTACCACCAAAGCCAAAGTTGTTTTTGACCGCATGCTCGATCTTCACGTCCCTAGCGGTATTGGCGCAGTAGTCCAAGTCACACTCAGGGTCCTGATTGAAGATATTGATGGTTGGTGGGGATTTCTGGTGATGGAGCGCCAGAATAGTGAAAACAGACTCCAAACCGCCTGCGCCGCCCAAAAGGTGGCCAGTCATCGACTTGGTTGAATTAATTAAAACCTTTTTGGCTTGATCGCCCAAAGCCGCTTTAATGGCTTCGGTTTCATTCTTATCGCCCAGTGGCGTAGAGGTGCCATGGGCATTCAAATACTGAATTTGGTCGGGATTTAAATGGGCATCACGCATGGCATTGACCATACAGCGGCGTGGGCCGTCCATATTGGGTGCAGTCATGTGATACGCATCGCCACTCATACCAAAACCGAGTAGCTCGCAATAGATTTTTGCGCCACGTGCTTTTGCATGCTCATACTCTTCGACTACCACCACACCAGCACCTTCGCCAAGAACAAAACCATCACGGTCTTTATCCCAAGGACGAGAAGCAGTGGCAGGATCATCATTGCGGGTTGAGAGCGCTCTTGCTGAAGCAAAGCCACCAACACCTAAAGCTGAAATAGTAGATTCAGCACCACCGGCAACCATTACATCGGCATCGCCGTACTGAATTAAGCGGGCAGCTAGACCAATGCTATGCAAACCAGTAGTACAGGCTGTAACTGCTGCAACGTTTGGGCCTTTGAGACCAAATAAAATACTGAGATGCCCAGAAATCATATTGATGATTGAGCCAGGCACAAAGAATGGTGAGATACGACGAGGGCCGCGAGCCAATAGCTCAGCCCCAGTTTCCTCAATCATTGGTAGGCCACCAATGCCAGAGCCGACCATCACGCCTACGCGCTCGGCATTTTGCTCATTGATCTCTAGACCGCTGTCACGAATAGCTTGCGCACCCGCAGCAATACCGAAATGGATAAAAGTATCCATATGGCGTGCTTCTTTGGCAGAAACATATTCTTCAACGTTGAAATCTTTCACCTCTCCCGCGAAATGAACGCTGAGTGGAGTGTGATCAAACTTCGTGATCGTAGCAATGCCAGATTTGCCCGCAAGCAAATTAGACCAAGCTACATCAACTGAATTACCAACAGGTGAGATGAGACCAAGGCCGGTAACTACTACCCGGCGTCGGCCATTTGATGCTGACACAGTAATACCTAGGCTAGGGAATTAACCCTGAGCTTTTGATTTAGCGAAGTCGATCGCGAGCTGAACTGTGGTGATTTTTTCGGCTTCCTCATCAGGAATTTCGATACCAAATTCATCTTCCAAAGCCATTACCAGCTCAACAGTGTCAAGAGAGTCAGCGCCCAGGTCATTCACAAAAGAAGATTCATTTTTGATATCTCCTTCAGCGACGCCCAATTGCTCAGCGACGATTTTCTTAACGCGTTGTTCGATGTTATCCATTAAGTCCCCCAGGGGTTGTAAAAAAACGATTGAAGAATTTTATCAGCTTGGCCGAGTAATTTAGCAAATTCGCCTAAAAATGGTCAAATCCTTACTTTGGCCTTAGGCTAAATAGAGTCCGCCATTGACGTGTAGGGTATTACCCGTAATGTATCCAGCCGCTGGAGAGGCCAAAAATGCCACTGCCTGGGCCACATCCTCAGGACTCCCTAAGCGCGCTAAAGGAATGTTCACTTTTAGGGCATTTTGCTGTTCTTCACTCAGAGCACGGGTCATATCGGTATCAATAAATCCAGGTGCTACGCAATTAACAGTGATATTACGACTACCAATTTCACGAGCCAGCGCACGGGTCATCCCAGAAACCCCTGCTTTTGCAGCGGCATAATTCGCCTGCCCTGCATTGCCCATGTGACCCACGATTGAAGTGATATTAATAATGCGGCCACCACGTGCTTTCATCATCGGGCGTAAAACAGCTTGAGACAAGCGAAACACTGAACTCAAATTGGTATCAATCACATCAGCCCATTCATCTGTCTTCATACGCATTGCTAAGTTGTCGCGTGTGATGCCAGCGTTATTCACCAGAATATTGATGCTGCCATAGTCTTTCACAATCTGCTCAATCATTTCCTCGCAAGCATTTGCTGCCGTGACATTCAAAACTAAACCACAGCCACCCGAAGGCTTTAAGCGTGCATCAATTGCTTTAGCACCATCAGCAGAAGTTGCAGTACCAATCACCTTGGCGCCACACTTAGCCAATTCATCTGCAATCGCTTGACCGATACCACGTGATGCGCCAGTTACCAGAGCAATTTGTCCACTTAAGTCAAGATTCATATTTGTATTCCGCTATATCAATAGTGCTTATTTTAAGGCAGCCAGTACTTCATTCAGACTGGTCTCATCAAATACTGGCACGCCAGTCACCTGATCGTTAATTCGCTTAGTTAATCCCGCTAATACCTTGCCAGGACCGCACTCGACCACCTGAGTAATCCCTTGAGCGGCCATCGCCTGAATTGTTTCTTGCCAACGTACCGGCTTAGCAGCTTGGCGCACTAAGGCGTCCTTGATGGCGCTTGGATCATTCAAGATTTGAACATCCACGTTATTAATCACGGAGATTATTGGTGCTTTGAATTCAATCTTTGCAAGATAGCCTTTGAGCTTTTCAGAAGCGGGTTGCAATAAAGAAGAATGAAACGGCGCAGACACTGGGAGAGGTAATGCACGTTTAGCGCCCGCAGCTTTTAGCAACTCACAAGCCTTAGTCACCGCATCGCTTGCTCCAGCAATCACGACTTGACCAGGCGCATTGAAGTTCACTGCCTCAACAACACCTCCAGAGGTAGCACTAGCTTCTGCGCAAACCTGAATGACTGTTGCATCATCTAAACCTAAAATCGCAGCCATACCACCCGTGCCTACAGGTACAGCACTTTGCATTGCTTCTGCACGAAAACGCACTAAAGGCACAGCGTCTTTGAAGGAAATAACACCAGCAGCAACTAAGGCTGAGTATTCACCTAAGCTATGGCCAGCCATCACCTTCGGTGTAGGCCCGCCGGCAGCCAACCAAGCACGATAAAAAGCTACGCCAGCAGTCAACATCACTGGTTGAGTATTGGTCGTTAACGATAGCGCCTCTGTAGGGCCTTCGGCAATTAACTTAGCAATATCTTCACCCAAAGCTTCTGAAGCTTCTTGTAATGTTGCACGCACTTCAGGGCGCTCAGAAATAGAATTGAGCATGCCTACAGATTGGGAGCCTTGACCGGGGAATACGAATGCAGATGTCATGTGATTAATTTAGGAAGTAATAAAGAAAATAGTTTTAATACTTGAGTGCAACCGCACCCCAAGCAAAGCCACCACCTACACCTTCTAATAAAAGATGTTGTCCACGTTGAATTTGGCCAGAACGCACACCAGCATCTAGTGCCAAGGGAATCGATGCTGCAGAGGTATTGCCATGTTCATGCACTGTCACAATCACTTTATCCATGGACATCCCCATCTTCTTAGCGGTGCCTTCCATAATACGAATATTGGCTTGATGCGGTACCAACCAATCAATTTGTTCTGGCTTGAGATTGGCTTTTTCTAGAACCTCATGAGCTACTTGCTCTAATACTTTGACTGCCAATTTAAATACCGCTTGGCCATCCATCGTCATAAATGGGGAGCCGTGAACTTCGCCATTACCGGCGCGACCAGGTACACATAATATGTTGCGCTGACTACCATCAGCATGCAAAGCGGTAGCTAGAATGCCGGGTTCATTCGAGGCTTCAAGCACGACCGCACCGGCCCCATCACCAAACAACACACAAGTACCACGATCTTGGAAATCTAAAATGCGTGAGAAAGTCTCAGCACCAATGACCAAGACTTTTTTATAGGAGCCAGTCCGAATAAACGCATCTGCAGTAGCAAGGGCATAGGTAAACCCTGCGCACACTGCTTGAACATCAAATGCAGCACAGGCGGTATGAGCACCTAATTTGTCTTGGACTACACAAGCAGTGCTTGGAAAGCCACCCAAATGATCTGGTGTAGAAGTTGACAAGATGATCAGATCTAAATCTTCTGAAGTAATGCCGGCACTCATTAATGCGGCTTGTGCTGCTTTGACAGCAAGATCACTCGTCAGCTCATGTTCAGCAGCAAAGTGACGTGCAGAAATACCGCTACGAGTAGTAATCCACTCATCGCTTGTCTCTAAGCCGGATTTAGCCAAATGCTCCACCAAGTCTTGGTTAGTTAAGCGCTGCTCAGGAAGATAACTTCCGGTTCCGGCTACTCTTGCAAAGGTACTCATTCTTTCGTCTCCACCGCAAAGGCTGCAGCAATGCGCTCAACCATGCGATTTTTAGAAGCTTCATAGGCACGATCTAAAGCAAAACCAAATCCAAAGCGGTCAGCTGAGCCGTGGCTCTTAATGACACAACCGCGTAAACCTAACAATACAGCACCGTTGTAACGACGATGATCTACACGCTTACGTACACGCAGCAATGGCACCATAGCGCAGATAGCCATCAATTTGGTGAGCCATGAGCGATTAAATTCTGACCGAATCAAACCACTCATCATTTTTGCCAAACCTTCGCTGGCCTTTAGCACCACATTACCCACAAATCCATCACACACCACAATATCGGTAGTGCCTTTAAAAATATCATTGCCTTCTACGTTGCCATAAAAGTTTAAATTGGTTTGGCGTAGCAACTCACCGGTTTGCTTCACTACTTCATTGCCCTTAATCACTTCTTCGCCAATATTGAGAAGGCCAATTGAGGGGTTTTGCTTACCATCTACCACCTGCACCATGACGCTAGCCATTTGGGCAAACTGCACAAGATGCATTGGCTCACAATCCGCATTGGCGCCAAGATCAAGCATGGTTGTACCGAGCCCCAACTCATTCGGAATGGCAGTTGCAATCGCTGGACGGTCAACACCATCAAGGGTTTTAAGAATGTAGCGGGAAATGGCCATGAGTGCGCCTGTATTGCCAGAAGAGATCACCGCATCCGCTTTGCCCTCTTTGACTTGTTCAATTGCCACACGCATGGACGAATCTTTTTTGCGACGCAAAGCAACTTCGATGGGATCGTCCATCAACACCACTTCGCTTGCGGAAATAATTTGAATACGCTCCATAGGAACGTTTGGAGATTTACTCAAGACTTGCTTGATTAAATCGGAATCACCCACCAGGATAATTTTTACATCAGCATGTTTTTCTAGAAAATCGCAGGCGGCAGGAACCGTCACTACGATTCCATGATCTCCGCCCATGGCATCAATAGCTAGAGTAACGCTCATAAACTCATTAATTGCTGCAAGTGATTTATCTAAGAAAAAAGCGGCTTTTTTGGGAGCCGCTTCGATCTATTTAGACTAAAAAATTAGTCGTTTTTAGTTTTAACAACTTTACGACCACGATAGTAGCCATTTGGTGAAATGTGGTGACGCAAATGAGCTTCACCAGTTGTGGCTTCAACAGCCGTAGCAGGTGCGGTCAAAAAGTCGTGCGCACGATGCATGCCACGTTTGGAAGGTGATTTTTTATTTTGTTGGACGGCCATATTGAACTCCTAAGCAAGGCGACATTCTAGCATGAAAAAGCGTCTAAATGCTTGATTTATCGATCAAGAATACTTAAAACAACAGGGAAAGTAATGCCCTATTTATGAGTTTTTCTTCATATTTTTCAATATGTTAAAGGGATTTTCACGCTCATCGACCCCCTCATCTTCATCCTCAAGCCCAAACACCGTAGCATGAGGCTCACAAAAGCCCTCTGGATGCTTTGGAATCAAGGGTAAAGATAGTAAAACCTCATCCTCCATAGTTTCTAAGAGATTGAAATGCTGGCTGGCAACTAAGGGTTCTTGCTCCTCATCCTCTAAGGGGTAGGCATCCGCCTCGGCCTCTGAAGCCACTAGAACAAAGCGACGCTTCTCCTCTAAATCCACAGCGCAATCTTGCAAACAACGCTGGCAAACCAAATGTAGGCCACCATTTAAGGCTAGGTTCAAGATTTGGAGAGGCTCGCTACCAGGCGAATCCTCAAAATGGGTCTCCATTTCCCAGGCAAAGCCATCTCCTGGATTAATGCTCGCAACCTCCTTGGCAAGCCTTGGCATATCCGTAATCGCCAAAAATCCAGCCCCCCGATAGGTTTGTGGGGCACAAAAATCGACCTTTTTTAAAGCAATTGCTTCGGCCAATAACTGGACTTGAGGTAAAACTTGATTACGATTCATGGCATCAGTCTAAATCAAGGCATCCTCGAAAGTCAGCAGCAATGAGTAACTTAATGAATTCATCCAAAAATCCACCGCTCATCTTGGCGTCTACCTCGGTATATCGCCGTGAGCTTTTAGAACGCTTACGCATTCCTTTTGAAGTGGTCTCTCCCAAAGTGGATGAAACACCTCTGACTGGTGAAAGCACTCTTGAATTAGCATTACGTCTTGCCAAAGCAAAAGCAGCAGCAGTTGCAAAAGAACATCCTAACGCATGGGTCATCGGCTCTGATCAAGTAGCTGATTTGTGTGGCGCTGCAATTGGTAAGCCTGGTAATTTTGAGAGAGCCTTAGCGCAACTACAACTCATGCGCGGCCAAACCGTGACTTTTCATACGGCGCTGTGTTTAATGAAGGGTGATACACAAACTACATTAAACGTTCCCACTGAAGTGACGTTTCGAAAACTCTCTGATGATATTTTAGAAAGCTATCTACTTGCAGAAAAACCTTATGACTGCGCCGGTAGTGCTAAATCAGAAGGTCTAGGCATTAGCCTTCTAGAGTCGATCAAGAGTGATGACCCCACGGCCCTGATTGGCTTGCCGCTGATTGCTTTAACGGGTTTATTGCGTGACGCTGGCTTTGTTATTTCAGCATGACAAATTTAGGCACCCTCTTTTTAGTTCCCAATACCTTGGGTGATGATGCGCGCAGCGAACAATTACCATGGGTATTGCCGACAGAAACTATTATTCAAGCTGCAAAACTCAAACACTGGATTGTGGAAGATGCTAAGACAGCGCGCGCTCTATTAAAAGCTGTTGACAGTATTTCTCCACTTGCTTGCACTATTCAAGAGATGCAAATGAGCGAATGGCGAGGTGCAGCTCGTAATGCAAAGTATGGTGATGCTGTGAAGCCTGCCGACTTACTCAAACCACTGCTGGCTGGTAACGATATGGGACTGATGTCTGAAGCGGGTGTACCCGGAGTTGCTGACCCTGGCGCAGAATTAGTCCTAGCGGCACATCAACTTGGGGCTCGAGTAAAGCCTTTGGTTGGTCCAAGCTCGATCTTATTGGGCTTGATGGCCAGCGGTCTGAATGGCCAGCGCTTCGCTTTTCAGGGTTATCTGCCGCAAGACACGCATGAGCGCAGCGCCAAACTCAAGCAGCTTGAAGTGGAATCTCGAAAACTCCAACAAACCCAGATTTGGATTGAGACACCCTATCGCAATACTGCGATGCTGATGGCTTGTTTGAATTCTTTAGCACCGCAATCCTTGCTTTGCTTAGGAGTAGATCTTAGTCTCACATCCGAGATGATCACAACGCTTTCGGTTGCAGGTTGGCAGAAACGCTATCCAAATGAAGCAGCATATGCCCCATTGCAAAATAGGCCAGCCGTATTTCTACTACTGGCCTAATTGTTTACTTGAGATCTGGTGTCCTGACTAAAGCCTTACCAGCAGCTGCACCAGCCTCTGCGCCAAAGCGCTTAGCCACTCGCTCCGCAAAATTTTCTTTCATGGTGTAGTCGAGAATATCCGGGGCTTTAAAGATATCGCGCGCTACGGTATCTACCGTGCCATAGCCATCTACTAGACCAATCTTGACGGCCTGCTCGCCATTCCAAATGCGGCCAGAAAATAATCCAGGCACATCTTTTAAGCGCGCTCCACGGCCGTCTTTGACGACCGCAATAAATTGCTGATGAATTTCATCGATCATGGTCTTCACCATTTCAACTTGCTTAGGATCTTCTTTGCTAAAGGGATCCAGCATGCCTTTATTAGAGCCCGCAGTAATCATGCGACGTGTCACCCCAACTTTATCCATCAAACCTGTAAAACCAAAGCCTTCCATGATCACCCCGATAGAACCAACGAGGCTGGCTTTGTCTACCAAGATCTGATCACCGGCAACTGCCACGTAGTAACCACCTGAAGCGCAAATATCTTCAACCACTACATAAAATGGTTTGTTCGGATAAAGCTTGCGCAGGCGATGAATTTCATCATTGATCATTCCTGCTTGCACTGGAGAACCGCCCGGACTATTAATGCGTAAGACAACGCCAGCACTGTTTTCATTCTCAAAAGCAGAAACCAGTGAAGAATTGATATCCAAGGCATTGGCCATGGAGCTTGATGAAATCTCACCCTCTAGCGTCACCATCGCTGTGTGCTTCTCTGTACCCATGCCGCGCCCAGGAAGATGAAAATCAAATACTGAAAGAATCACTCCAACAATTACCACTAAAGTGAGTACACGCAGCACAGCTCTCCAGCGACGTGCCTTACGAGTCTCTTTCAAATTCTCTAGCAATAAATGCTCTAGAGCTTGACGTTCCCAATTTGGATTTGGATTATTTTCCATCTTTGATTCCTTAGTAATACCTGTTCAGTTACAGATTCTGTTTAAGCCATTGTGACAGTTCTGCCACATTATCGACATGCGCTAATGATTTTGAGGTCTTTAGGGTATCCGGGGGATGAGCGCCGTAAGTCACTGCAAGCGCATCTACTCCAGCATTAGCCGCCATATCTAAATCGTGGGTGGTATCCCCAATCATCAGTATCCGGCGAGTGGGCACTTGGGTTACATCCGATAACTCTAGCAACATCCCGGGATGGGGTTTTGAGAAAGACTCATCGGCTGTCCGCGTTTCATGAAAGAGATGACCAATTTGATGATGCTTTAAAGAACGATCTAAGCCTACCCTAGATTTGCCAGTTGCCACACCCAAGAGATATTGATCGGCCCGAAGCTTTTCTAGTAGCTCACGTATGCCAACAAATAAATCAAGCTCATGGTCCTTGGCTAAATAGTGGAAACGGAAACGATCAGTCAATTTTGGAAAATACTCCGGCTCAATCCAAGGAACTGCTCTGCGTAGTGAGTCGGCAATGCCCAAACCAATCACTGAACTCGCCAATGCATCATCCGGTGCTTTGAAGCCCAAGTCACGACAGGCCTGCTGAATGCAATGCACGATGGTTGGTGTGGAATCCATAATGGTTCCATCCCAATCCCAGACAATCAGGTCATATCGGCGATCATGCTTGTTCTCGTCAATCATCTTGGCTTTACTTACTATCTTTACTTTTACTTACTACTCAAAGTTTTTTATCATGGCTGTAAATTCAGCCGGTAAGGGAGATTCAATCCGCATCTTCTCACCAGTACGTGGGTGTGTGAAGCCCGCAAGGTGGGCATGGAGATAGAGACGTTTGGATTTAATTAGTTTATCTTGATCCTCAAAGCCATATTTATCATCACCCAAAATGGCATGGCCCAGTTTCTGAAGATGTACCCGGATCTGGTGGGTGCGCCCAGTTTTTAATTGAGCCTCAGCCAGAGTAATCGCGACTTTATCACGCTTCATCGTTTTCGTAACGCGCAGGGCAGTGTGACTTGGCAAGCCTTCGGGATCCACGCGCACTCTGCGCTCACCATTGGCTAAAAGATATTTATGCAATGCGTACTTCAGTTGCATCACTTGGGCGCCTTGCGCAATTTCTCCATGGGCAAGCAAGTAATAACGCTTATCAGTTTGACCTTCACGAATTTGACGATGGAGCTCGACTAAAGCACTGCGCTTTTTTGCCAGCAGCAATACGCCAGAAGTATCTCGGTCTAGACGGTGAACCAATTCTAAGAATTTCAATTCTGGGCGGGTGATGCGTAAAGTCTCAATCACTCCCAAGGCAATTCCAGAGCCGCCATGCACTGCTAAGCCGGGTGGCTTATCCACGATTAAGAGAGCGTCATCCTCAAAGAGGATTGGCATTTTGTCGGAATAGCTGTGGGCCCGAGATTTTGTTTGAGCACTATTGACTGCTGCCATTTGGGCAGGTTCAGCAATTCTGACCGGTGGAAGCCGCACAATATCGCCTTCGATAAGCCGAGTGGTTGGTTCGGCCCGTTTCTTGTTGACCCGCACCTCGCCCGAACGAATAATCCGGTAAACATGGCTTTTGGGAACCCCTTTAGCCCAGCGCAGCAAGTAGTTATCCAGGCGCTGACCAGCCTCTTCAGGACCAATAGTCTGAAGATGAACTTTGGCCGGAGTATGGCCTGAGACTGCTTTTGGCTTTGATATGGGGTCAGATTTCATGATTTATCTCTCTTGCCAGCTCCATAGAGGACGACAAGGGACTCAACAATACCCCATTGTCATTCAACTTGTGCCGTATAATCAACGCTCTAGCCAATTTATTGGCCCGATATGAGCCTAATTCAGGTTTGCATCGTGGAGCTTGGAGTCGCCCTTTAAAAGACTCCCGGGGTCGCCCCTCCCCCGTTGTAATGAGGCGCAGGGTTGGTGTGCCGTATGCCGCGACCCGCGATTAGAAGACAGTTTTCAGGCGCGCGCCTGCATTGATGACCTAAAGGAGGTCTCTGCGGCGATCGTCAAGTGTGGCACCGATTTAACCAACAGTTAACTGGGTGAACTGAGTAAAAGATGCTCAGATTTGCATGATCCACACTATTCAACCGCCATAGGTTATGCCTTGGGCGGTATCTAACTGGTCTCCTACGCAGCGCGCAACGACATCCTCCCCCATAGGAGAGTGTTATGAAACGCATGTTATTTAATGCAACTCAACAAGAAGAGTTGCGAGTTGCCATCGTTGATGGTCAAAAACTCATCGATATTGATATCGAAGCTGCCGGTCGCGAACAACGCAAAGGCAATATTTACAAAGGTGTTATTACCCGCATTGAGCCTTCGCTGGAGGCTTGCTTTGTCAACTACGGTGAAGAGCGTCATGGCTTTTTGCCATTTAAAGAAGTTGCCAGAACCTATTTCAAAGAGGGTATCGACGTTCGTAGTGCTTCCATCAAGGATGCTCTTCGCGAAGGTCAAGAAATCATTGTTCAGGTAGAAAAAGAAGAGCGTGGCCAAAAAGGCGCAGCTTTAACTTCCTTTGTCTCCTTGGCTGGCCGTTATTTGGTATTAATGCCAAACAATCCACGCGGTGGCGGTGTTTCTCGTCGCATTGAGGGTGAAGACCGTCAAGAACTCCGTGATGCCATGTCCCAATTAGATATACCCGATGGCATGAGCATCATTGCTCGTACTGCTGGTATTGGTCGTGATGCTACAGAATTGCAATGGGACTTAAGTTACCTGATGCAGTTGTGGAAAGCAATTGATGAAGCTGCTAAAGGTAACTCAGCACCACTATTGATTTATCTCGAATCTAGCCTGGTCAAAAGCGCAATCCGCGATTACTTCCAGCCTGATATCGGTGAGATTCTGATAGATACCGATGACATCTATGAGCAAGCTGCAGCATTTATGTCGGTAGTAATGCCAGATAATTTGCCAAGAGTAAAGCGCTATCAAGATGATGTGCCTTTGTTCTCACGCTTCCAAATTGAGCACCAAATTGAAACTGCGTACTCACGGACTGTGCCATTGCCATCTGGTGGTGCGATTGTGATCGACCACACTGAAGCCTTGGTTTCTGTGGACGTGAACTCTGCCCGTGCAACCCGCGGTTCTGATATTGAAGAAACAGCGACTCGGACCAACTTAGAAGCTGCCGATGAAATCGCCCGTCAAGCTCGTTTACGTGATTTGGGTGGCTTGATCGTGATCGACTTCATTGATATGGAATCGAGCAAGGCTCAGAAAGATGTTGAGAATCGTCTGCGCGATGCTCTCCGTCATGACCGTGCCCGCGTTCAAATGGGCAAGATCTCCAGATTTGGCTTGATGGAAATGTCACGCCAGCGCTTGCGCCCTGCTCTTTCTGAAGGCAGTCATGTGACTTGCCCACGTTGTAATGGCACAGGCCATATTCGTGATACCGAGTCTTCTGCATTGCAAGTTCTGCGCATCATTCAAGAAGAAGCAATGAAAGAAAACACGGCCGCGATTCATACACAGGTACCAGTCGAAGTGGCTGCTTTCCTCTTAAATGAAAAACGTGCTGAAGTAATTAAGATTGAGACCCGCTTCAAAGTGAACGTCTTGATGGTTCCAAACAAGCATTTAGAAACACCTCATTACAAATTAGAGCGTTTGCGTCATGATGATCCACGCCTTGACGATCAAAAGGCGAGTTATGTGATGGCTGAAGAAGCTGCTCGTGAACTCGAGACTGACACTACCGTAAGTCGTAAAGATGCTGATGTGAAGGTTCGCCCTGAAGCAGCTGTGAAGGGTATTACGCCAACACAACCTGCACCCATTAGCCAACCGCGTCCAGCTCGTACTGAAAAAGTAGTAGCTGAAAGCTCTGGTGGTTTATTTGGATTTATCAAGAAGTTATTCTCCTCATCTCCTGCAGTAGAAGAGAAACCAGCAGAAAACATTGCCCGTGGTCGCAATCAGGGACGCAATGGTAATAACGCCAATGGTGGCGATCGCAACCGTGGTCGTAATCGTCGTGGTGAGCGTACAGAACGTCCAGCAGCAAATGCAGCTGAGGGCGCTACCGAAGGTAATAGTGGTAACCGCAATAACCGCAATAATCGCAACGGCAATCGTAATCAAAATGGTCCAAAACCGGAGCGTCAAGTAAACCCCGCTGCAGTCACTCCTGCAACTGAGGCTGCTCCTGGTAGTGAAGCTACACCAAACGCTGATGGCGAAGGACCTCGTGGTCGTAGTCGTAACCGTCGTGGTCGCGGCCGCGGCAGAAATGAGCGCGACGAAAGTGCTGACCGTACTGAAGCTGATGCATCGAATGTACCTTCAGTATCAGCAAGTCCATTTGCAGGCCCACCAGTAGGTATGGCTGGCGCATCCGCATCGATGCCGATTCAGAATCTTGCAAATAGCTTTGGTAATGCCAAGCCTGCTGCCCAAAAACAAGAAAGATCTGAAAGAGCACCACGTACGCCACGTCCATCAAATCGTCCCGCACAGAGCGCTCCGGTAGCAGTTGTTACCGCAGTTTCTACTCTTGAGGTGATTGCTAAACCTGCACCAGAACTTCCGAAGGTTGCCTTCCAGGCACTTGAAGAAACTCCTTTGCATAGCGTTGTGCAATCTGCTGGCATGATCTGGGTTGCTACTGATGCCTCTAAGCATGCAGAAGCACAAGGTCAGATTCAGCCTGAGCCAAGCAACTTAGGCAGAACACCTAAACCTGCAGCAAGTCTTCCAGAAGAACCAATGGTTTTAGTTGAAACTGGTGGCCAAGAAAAAACGGTTTAACGCTGATTTCAGCTTTTCTCCAGACTGTCATTTATCCCATAAAGATATTTGACAGTTTGGCAGAAACACCGTTTCAAAGCCATAATTCAGAATATGGTTGAAAAAGCAATCCCCACAACGTCCAAGGTCATTCCGATCCGCATTGATGAAGGCGGGGGTCTGACGCCGTCGATTGGGGCCCAACTCGTCACACCTCACGGTAACACCCAAGATAAACGTGGGCGCATCTTGCGTGACCTACGCATCTCCGTCACTGATCGCTGTAACTTCCGCTGCACTTATTGCATGCCTAAAGAAGTCTTTGATCAAAACTACCCTTATCTGTCCCACAAAGAGCTTCTGAGCTTTGAAGAAATTACTCGCTTAACTTCCATCTTTTCTTCATTGGGTGTTGAGAAGATTCGCTTGACTGGTGGTGAACCACTCCTGCGCAAGAACTTAGAAGTGCTGATTGACATGCTGGCAAAGGTACGAACACCAGACGGTAAACCACTGGATCTCACCTTGACGACTAATGGCAGCATCTTGCGCAAAAAAGCAACTGCCTTAAAAGCTGCTGGTCTTCAACGACTCACTATTAGCTTAGATGGTTTAGATGATGGCATCTTTAAGAAAATGAATGATGTTGATTTTCCGGTGGCTGATGTTTTAGATGGTATTGCCGCTGCGCAAGCGGCTGGCTTTGAAAACATCAAAATCAATATGGTGGTGAAAAAGGGAATAAACGATCATGAGATCGTATCCATGGCAAAACACTTCAAAGGTAGCGGTGTCACTCTACGATTTATTGAATTCATGGACGTAGGTAGCTCTAATGGTTGGAATATGGCAGAAGTGTTGCCTTCCAAAGAAGTAATCGCCAGAATTCATGCAGTCTTTCCACTGGAAGCAATCGAAGCCAACTACTCCGGCGAAGTAGCCCAGCGCTGGCGCTATGTCGATGGTTCGGGCGAGATTGGTGTCATCTCTAGTGTTACCCAAACCTTCTGCCACGAATGTACTCGCGCACGTATTTCTACTGATGGTCAAATGTATCTCTGTCTTTTTGCGAATGAAGGATTTGATTTCAAGACCCTATTACGTTCAGGCAATAGCGATGCAGAGATTGCGAACGCCATCCTGAATACTTGGGCGGCACGTGACGATCATTACTCTGAGATTCGCGGCTCACATACTGCAGGCCAATCGACTGGTTCTCGTAAAGTCGAAATGTCTTACATCGGCGGCTAATGATTTCCTTTGAGCAAATCACTGGCCTCATACTGGCTGGCGGTCGCGCCCAACGTATGGGTGGTATTGATAAAGGACTCATTCCTTTTCTTGGCAAACCATTAATTGAATCTGCTATTCAAAGACTGGGGAGCCAAGTGGGTCCAATCCTCATTAATGCTAATCGCAATATTACGAAGTACGCTAGCTATGGCCACCCCGTCATCATGGATGAGACGCCTGATTTTTCAGGGCCGCTAGCTGGCTTTGCTGCTGGCCTCAAGGTGTGCAAAACTCCTTATCTACTGACTGCGCCCTGCGATTCACCTTTACTCCCAACCGATTTAGGTATCAAGCTAGCGACTGAAATGACCCGCGGGGACTTTCAACTGGTATATGCCTCAACTAAAGAGACGGATGGCAAGGTCTGGGCGCAACCCGTTTTTTGCTTAATGCGAACCGATCTTCAAGAGCCCTTGGAGGCGTTTCTACAAAAAGGTGATCTTAAAATTGATCGTTGGTTCAAAGAATTACGGAGTAGTACTGTCGTGTTTGATGATGCGCAAGCGTTTGCCAACGTCAACACGCCAGAAGAATTAAAACGCTTAGAAGAGGCCTTCGTATGAAGCACTCACCAAATAGCCCCATTCTTATCACCTCATCACTACACGTCGATGAAGCTCGGAAAGCCATTTCTCAATTAGTCAATGAACTGATTGAAGAATCCAAAGCAATTGGCGATATAGCTGATCTCGAAACCGTTTCTCTAGATCAAGCAATCAATCGCATCCTGGCTGAAGATTTACTGTCACCCATTGACGTTCCTGCGGCTGATAACTCAGCGATGGATGGCTATGCCTTTAATGGTAAATGCCTTGGTATTACTGACGCTACTATCTCCTTGAAAATTGTAGGGACCGCCTTAGCTGGCAAACCCTATGAAGGCGAAATCAATTCTGGGGAGTGCCTCAAGATCATGACTGGTGGCGTAATGCCGAGTGGCTGCGACACCGTGATCCCACAAGAATTGACGAGCTCCCAAACAGAAATGCAGATTGAGTTCCCTCAGAATCAATTAAAACTTGGTGAGAACCGTCGCTTGCGTGGTGAAGATCTCCAACAAGGCAAGAGCGCAATTGCAGTAGGTCGTTTATTGCGTCCTTCAGATTTAGGTTTAGCGGCATCACTCGGTATTGCCACTCTCAAAGTGAAACGCAAACTCAAAGTGGCGATTCTGTCCTCTGGGGATGAGTTGCGATCCTTAGATCAAACCTTAGATGCTGGCAGTATTTATGACAGCAATCGCTATAGCCTGACTGGCTTACTTAATCGGCTCAACCTCGAGATCATTGATTGCGGCATCGTGCGTGATGACCCAGCATCACTCAAAAAAGCATTTATTGATGCAGCCACAAAAGCAGACGTCCTCATTTCTTCCGGAGGTGTCTCTGTTGGTGAAGCTGATTTCACCAAGCAGATCATGCAAGAGCTGGGAGATGTCGGGTTCTGGAAAATTGCGATGCGCCCTGGTCGACCAATGGCTTTTGGGATTTTGAAGGCCATTGCTGGTAAATCATCTGCACGCAAAACCTTGTTCTTTGGCCTGCCTGGTAACCCAGTAGCAGTAATGGTCACTTTCTATCAATTTGTGAGGAGCGCGCTCTTGCAACTGAATGGTGCAAACCAGACCGAGCCACCAATCACTCAAGCAATCTCCGAGGCGCCTATTCGCAAAAAACCAGGCCGCACCGAGTTTCAACGTGCCATCTTAGGGCGGAGTAGCGCTGGACGCCCAAGCGTGAGGCTAACTGGCAGCCAAGGCGCTGGTATTTTGCGCTCGATGAGTGAGGCAAATTGTTTTGTCATCCTCGCTCACGACCAAGGAAATATTTCTGCTGGTGACTGGGTAGATGTGGCGCTTTTTGATGGACTGCTTTAAGATTGCGTCATCATGAAACTTAGTAAAAAAGAACTTGTCTTCCTCGACCCGATGCACACCGCCAAAACATTGGTTTTGGTATACCTCTGCTTCTCCGTTCCAATCGTCTTATTGGCGCTATTCGTTGCCTTCATACGTGATGGTGCTATCCCCGGATTTACAGTCTTATCTGCCCTCATTCTAAATGCCTTGTTAGGCTTTGGCTTATTGTGGATCGCCTGTAAGGTCTACAACTGGGTTGCTGGAAAATTTGGTGGTATCGAATTAGCCTTACGCGACTTACCAGAAGAAATTGACGCTGAGTAATTAGCATAAAGCAGCTAGCTACAAAGTAATAAAGCCGAGCAATGCTCGGCTTTATTTTTTATCACTCCACTTACTTGAGTTTTATTTTTATTAGACTTTAAACACTTCCTGATTAATCAGGCTTGGTGGCTTCCTGCCAGTAAGTGCTGCACGCAAATTTTCTACTGCTAAATCTACCATTGCTCTGCGCGTTTTTTCAGTGCCGCTGGCGATATGCGGAGCTAAGACTACATTACTCAGTTTGAGTAAGTCAGGATTTACTTTTGGCTCACCCTCAAATACATCTAGGCCTGCAGCAAAGATCTTTTTCTCTTTGAGTGCTTGCGCCAAAGCCGCATCATCCACAATACCGCCACGTGCAATATTTACCAGGGTCGCAGTCGGTTTCATGAGCGCGATTTCTTTGGCTCCAATGGTGTGATGATTCTCTGTTGTATATGGCAATACCAAGATGACGTGATCAGCCGTACGAAGCAATTCCTCTTTAGAGACATACTTTGCAGCGCAGGCTTTTTCATCAGACTCAGGTAGACGACTGCGATTGTGATAAATCACATTCATTCCAAAACCAAGAGCACGCTTTGCAATGCCTTGACCAATGCGACCCATACCAATAATGCCAAGTGTGCTGTGATGTAAATCCATACCCAAAGGATTAGTCACAATCGACCACTTATCCCACTTGCCATCTCTAATCCAGCGCTCAGACTCGGTAACACGCCGTGCTGTTGCCATCAATAATGCAAAACCAAAATCAGCAGTGCTATCGGTTAATACGTCCGGTGTATTACTAGCCATCACACCTGCTGCAGTAATTGCAGGCACATCAAAATTGTTATAGCCCACTGAAATGTTAGCCACTATCTTTAAATTTTTAGCGCTAGCCAAAGCAGTCGCATCAATGCGCTCGCTACCCGTTACCAAGGCACCTGCTACGCTGGAGAGCTCTTTTTGCAATTCCTCAGCTGTAAAAACTTGATCAGCTTGATTGGAACGAACTTCAAAAGACTCCTCTAACTTTGCTAGCAAATCAGGGAATATTGCTCTTGCTACTAAAACTTTAGGTTTGTTGCTCATTTCTTTCCTTGTATTAATTTGGTAACCAACAATTTCACTGCATGAATTTTAAGTGACCTGAGGAGATTCTGCGATCACTTCTTTGAGAGAGGCCTCGAGAATATCCAAGGGCTGTGCGCCTTGCAATGAATACTTACCATTTAATATCAAGGTTGGCACCGCATTAATACCCTGACCTGTATAGCGGGTCTCTTGGGCTTTTACCTCTTTGGCGTACAGTCCATCCTCTAAGACTTTATTTGCTTCACTAGGATCCAAATGCGCTCTTTGTACTGCATCTAACAAGTGCTCACGTTTATCAAAATCAGCCGCAAGACAAAAGTAAGTGTTGAAGAATTCCCTTTTTAGATTGAGCTGACTAGCTAGGCCATGCTCGTGGCCAGCCCAATACAACAAACGATGGGCATCAAAGGTGTTGTATATCTTTTTTCGTCCCTCAGGATGAAAATTAAAACCTGCGGCTGCAGCACGCTCGCGAATATTGGCTTGATTAGCTTTGACCTGTTGCTCAGAAATCCCATATTTTTTACCGAGATACTCGATGGCATTCTCGCCGCCAAGTTTCATCTGGGGGTTTAGCTCAAATGGCTCAAAATGAATTTCGAAGCCCGCCTGATCTTTGAGGCGCTCCATTGCTTGTTCTAGGGTTCCCAGACCAACTGCACACCATGGGCAGCCGATATCGGATACAAAGTTGATTTTGATAGTGGGTTTCATGTGCATCTAGTGTACTGATGCACCAGAAGCTTGAAGGCGCAAATCTAGGATTAAATTGGGTATTTACTGGATTTTTATTGCTGCAATGCACAATAAAAATCCCTCCTAGTCAAGGGGAAACCCTCAACCCTATTTACCCTAATTTAGAATAAGCTCTATGTAGGATTTGTTTCATCCAGTAGTTAATTTTATATAAAAATGACCTTAGGAGATTTAGATGTCAGACACAAAAAACACTAGCCCTCGCCGTAAGTTTCTAAAGAACGCGGCTGTTGGTAGCGCCGGCGCTGCTGCAATGGGCTTCCCAATGATTTCTAGCGCACAAACGATTAATTTGCGCTTTCAATCCACTTGGCCAGCTAAAGATATTTTCCACGAGTACGCTAATGATTACGCAACTAAAGTAAATGCGATGTCAGGCGGCCGTCTCAAAATTGAAGTGCTACCTGCTGGTTCAGTAGTGAAGGCTTTCGATATGTTGGACGCTGTATCTAGCGGAACATTGGATGGTGGACATGGTGTTTTGGCATATTGGTATGGCAAAAGCCCGGCACTAGCGCTATGGGGATCCGGTCCTGCTTTTGGTATGGATGCCAATACTCTCCTGTCCTGGAACCAATATGGTGGCGGTCAGCAATTGCTTAATGATATCTACAACGACCTTAAGCTCGATGTAGTTTCATTCCCTTATGGCCCAATGCCAACACAGCCATTGGGTTGGTTTAAAAAGCCTATCGCTAAAGCGGATGACTTGAAAGGCTTGAAGTACCGTACTGTAGGTCTCTCTATTGAGATCTTCACAGACATGGGTGCATCAGTTCAAGCTTTACCTGGTGGCGATATTATTCCAGCAATGGATCGTGGCGTATTAGATGCAGCTGAGTTTAATAATGCTTCTTCAGACCGCTTGCTTGGATTCCCAGACGTATCTAAAATCTGTATGCTGCAAAGCTTCCATCAGTCTTCAGAGCAATTTGAAATTATTTTCAATAAGAAGAAATTCAACTCCTTAGCTCCAGATCTTCAGGCTATCTTGTCATACGGCACTCAAGCAGCCTCTGCCGATATGTCATGGAAAGCAATTGATCGCTACTCCAAAGACTTCGCTGAGCTACAAACAAAAGATAAGGTGAAGTTCTACGCTACACCGAAGTCTATTTTGGTAGCCCAGTTGAATGCTTGGGACAAGATTATTGCCAAGAAGTCTGCTGAACTCCCAATGTTCAAGAAAGTACTTGATTCACAAAAAGCCTTTGCTCAACGCGCAGTTCGTTGGGATTTGCTAGTAAACGTGGATATGAAGATCGCTTACGACCATTATTTCAAGGGCTAATACCCTTTAAAGCCCTATGGGCTTATGTAATAATGTGCCCTAATGCGCATCTTGACCGGACGGCATCCCCGTCCGGTTTTTTTATATTTCCCCAAAGAAATATTTGGTTGTCTTAGGAGAGTGGTTCATGGATAAATTCATGCTAAGAGTAGATGAAATTAGCACCTTCGTAGGTAAGGCGGCTGCCTGGTTAGTCGTTGTACTGATGCTGATGGTGTTTACTGACGTCGTCAGACGTTATGCCTTTAATTCCCCATCTGCATGGATTGGTGAGTTATCTGTCATGGCGTATGGCACCCTATTTATGATGTGCGGCGCATATACGCTCGCACAAAATGGTCACGTTCGCGGCGACTTCCTTTATGGGTCAATGAAGCCACGCACGCAAGCCACCTTAGATTTAATTTTGTACATTACTTTCTTCCTTCCAGGAATTGCCGCTTTGATTTATGCCGGTTACACCTATGCAGCAGAATCATGGCGCATTGGTGAGCACACCACTCAGATTGCAAACGGTCCGCCGCTTTATCCCTTCAAGACCATTATTCCGATTGCAGGAGCCTTTGTCATGCTGCAAGGTGTAGTAGAAATCTTGCGTTGCATCGTTTGCCTTAAAACAGGCGAATGGCCTGCACGCTTAAAAGATGCTGCAGAAATTGATGTGATTGAACAGCAATTGGCTGCGTCAACTCACGTTGACGAAGAATCCCGTCAAAATGCAATCAAAAATGCTAAATCCATCGATGAAGCAGCACACCATCGCATTGGTCAAACTAAAGAGATAAATCATGAGTGATCCAATTCTTGGCTTAGCCATGCTCGGCCTGATTATTGTTGTAATCATGCTGGGCTTCCCAACGGCCTTTACCCTGATGGGCTTAGGCATGATGTTTGGTTTTGCAGCCTTTTACGACCCGTCGCAAAGCTGGACTGCAAACAAAGTTTTTACCCTCATGGTGCAAAGAACTTTTGGAGGTATGACTAACGATGTCCTGCTATCCATTCCGCTCTTTGTATTAATGGGGTACGTGATGGAACGAGGGGCACTGGTAGATAAGATGTTCTACAGTATCCAGTTAGCATTCCGCCGTGTACCTGCTTCATTGGCTGTAGCTACTCTGATTGTTTGCACCTTCTGGGGTATTGCAAGCGGTCTCGTAGGTGCTGTTGTGGTTCTCATGGGCGTGATCGCTATGAAGCCGATGCTCAATGCAGGCTACGATACGCGGCTTGCTGCTGGTGTCATTACCGCTGGCGGAACTTTGGGTATTTTGATCCCCCCATCAGTCATGATTATTGTGTATGCAGCTGTTGCAGGCCAATCTGTAGTCAAACTCTATGCCGCCGCAATGGTGCCAGGCTTCTTCCTTGCCTTCTTGTATTTGGTGTACATCATCGGCTGGGCTTTAATTAATCCTAAGGTTGCGCCTAAGCTTCCTGCTGAGCAATTGATCGTACCAGTTCCTGCATCTATTCGGTTTTTGGGTGAGCACTATTCAAGAAATATGTTGCTTGCGTCATTTAAGGCTTTGTTTTCTCCAGCCAAATTACTCAATGCACCAACTGAGGCAAGAGTCTCATTCAAGGGCATTTTCAAAAATGTACTGGCAGCATTAACCCCATTATTTTTGATTGCACTGACTATGTGGGGTGTATGGTGGTACGTCATCATTCACCAACAAGCAGAGAAAGATGCGTTGAATGTTCCAGTGGCTACTCAAGTTGCTAAAGCAAAAACCACTAGCGCTGCGGAACCAGTTGAGGAAACTCTGGTAGCTATCGATGCTACCTCTAGTAAAATTAAATCTAAAGAGGTTGAGGAAGATGCGCCTTTGGTTGCCTTAGATGCAGCTGCTGGCGATGACCCAATTGAAGCTGGAGCAGTAGCAGAAGCAGATACTGGGCCGCCAGAAAACTTTGCGCTGTATTTTGGTTTGACTTGCGTACTCTTCGGACTGCTATTGATTTACTACTATCTTAAGTTTGATGAAGAGCAGTTTGAGATTCTCAAGCTACTGATTGAGTCAGTCATGCCTTTGGGGGTTCTTACCATCTTAGTGCTGGCCGTGATCTTACTGGGCATTACCACTGCTACCGAGTCTGCAGCAGTAGGTGCATTGGGTGCTTTCATTCTGGCGTTTCAAGCTGGCACTTTGGACTTTGAGCGTACCAAGCAGGCAGTTTTCTTGACAGCTAAAACAACGTCCATGGTGTGCTGGTTGTTCGTAGGTTCAGCGCTCTTCTCAGCGGTGTTTACCATTTTAGGCGGTCAGTCGATCATCGAAAAATGGGTACTCATGTTCGATCTAACACCAATTCAGTTCATGCTGGTCTCTCAAGCAATTATCTTCTTCTTGGGATGGCCTTTAGAGTGGACTGAAATTATCGTGATTTTCGTGCCGATCTTCTTGCCTTTGTTAGCTCACTTCAACATTGATCCACTATTGTGGGGTACCTTGGTGTTTGTGAACTTGCAAGCAGCGTTCTTGTCACCACCAGTAGCGATGTCTGCCTTCTATCTGAAAGGTGTCTCGCCACCAGGCGTCACACTGAACCAGATTTTTGCAGGCATGATGCCTTATATGTTCATCGTGATCGCTTGTATGGTCTTCATGTATATCTGGCCTGGTATGACATTATGGCTACCGAAGTTCCTCTACGGAGGTTGATAGATCAGTTAGTTTGCCTAGTAGTTTTACTAAAAGAAAAGCGCTCTTCACGGAGCGCTTTTTTTATGTCTACTACTAAGATGAACTAAGTAGCTTGTTTTAATAACTCACTATTAGTCTTGCCCAAGGCAATAGTAAATAAACCTTGCCAGTAATTGTATGATGCCAACTCATCTTCATCTAACTCCATCTCAATAAAAGCTGGATGACGAATTAAAGAAAGCCAAATTCGGCAAAACATCTTATCTTCAAGACCGGAGGGTTTGCTAACAAAGAGAATTTCTTCCAGCTGGGGAATTATTTCGTAGACGTCTGTATCCACCATCTCTTGCTTATCCCTACTTAAGCGCATCATTTCCAGCATGACTCGACCTAGCTGATCATAATGTCCTTGCCAGCAAATGGGGGTTGCTGCGATCTCTCTGGTTGTCTCTAAATACTTACGGGCAAACTCGCTCCAGGCATGTGCTAAGTCAAACTCCGTCTTTACTTTGGCGTTTTGCAAGGCAGTAGGCAAGTTAGTGGATTTCATTAACTCCAGACTTCGATCGCCCCCAAAGGTGTAATCGATAATCAATAGTGGCTTTGCTGTTTTATCGATCTGTAGCCGATACTCTTCCATGGTCCATTCTTTCTTAGTGGGGATTGTTAATGCCAATGCCTAAAGTGTAATCAATTGAGGTAGCGCTTTTGAAAAACTAAGCCCTAGGGAAAGCCCTTGCTTAGACCCCATGCTTACTTTCTACAGCCATATGGGTAAAAGCGATTTTTAATAGTGGGCAGTCGATTGATTCATTGCTAGCAAAAGCAATCAAATCGCCCAAGATATGTTGATGTTCATTTTTCTTGCCTGCTAATAAATCTCTGAGCATCGAAGCGGTAAAGGGTGATCCTTCTTTCGTCAGAATCTCTTCGGAAGTCAGTTGAGTCTTTTGGGCAATTGGGTGTTTTTGACTCGCAGCAATTGTGCAGCACTCTGCAAACATGCGCTTACTCAACTGTTTGCCATCAGGAGTTGCAGCAATCTCGCCAATCGAGCCACGACAGATTGTGGTCATGCCAGCCAGAGTTGCTAAGAACACCCATTTATCCCATAGAGCTTGCTCAATATTCTCCTTACAAAAGGAGTCGAAATCGGCTTTTTGGCATAGCGCAAATAATTCTTGGCAGAGCGCTACTTGTTCCGGCGTTCTCGGGCCGATAGTTAATGAGCCTAGTTCGGTAAGCTGCTTTACTGAACCTGATTCAGAAATGGTTGCCGCAATATGCGCTACGCCGCCCATGACGCGCGCTTTACCAAACTCACGATCCAAGGTTTCAAGATGTGTAAAGCCATTCAAAAAAGGGAGGATGACGCCCTTTGAACTCGCTTTGGAAATAGACTTTAAGGAGTCATTCAAATCAAAAGCTTTGCATGCCAAAATAATCAAGTCATAAACGGGCTCTAACTGATCAGCCAAAACCGTTTTTGGATGAATCGTAAAACTCCCCTTAGGAGTCTCAATAGTCAGGCCTTGACCCTCAATCAATCGCTGCCGCTGCTCGCGTAATAGATAGGTAATATCTGCGCCAGCCTGTTGCAGTTTGGCCCCAAAGAAACCGCCGATACCGCCTGCCCCAACAATGAGTATTTTCATAATAGATGCTCTTTTTGCTTAATTTCGACCCCCAAGGATAGCCCTCATTTTATAAAGCCCCCAAAAGGGTCTTTAGGCTTGGAAATCAGGTCTCGCCTGAAAAATTGGCTATTTCGGCTAAAATTGAGGTTTTATAAATCACAGCCCTAGTTAGGGACTCTTTAAATTAAACATCATGACTTACGTTGTTACTGAATCCTGTATCCGTTGCAAATACACCGACTGTGTTGATGTATGCCCAGTTGACTGCTTTCGTGAAGGCCCCAATTTTTTAGTAATCGATCCAGATGAATGTATTGACTGCGCCGTCTGTGTTCCAGAGTGTCCTGTAAATGCGATTTATGCTGAAGATGATGTTCCCAGTGATCAACAGGCCTTTATCAAGATCAATGCTGACCTCTCTTCCTCTTGGACTTCCATTACCAAGTCAAAAGCAGGGCTTCCTGATGCGGATGAGTGGAAAGATGTTAAAAATAAACTCGATCAGCTAGTAAAGTAATTTCTTAATCTCCCCTTCGAGAATTCGTGCTGCACTCACCCACACAAACCGACGCTGTCATTATTGGCGCGGGGCCCGTGGGTCTTTTTCAAGTCTTCGAACTTGGCCTGCTAGAAATAAAAGCGCATGTTATTGATTCTCTTCCAGAGCCTGGCGGACAATGCATCGAGCTTTATCCAGATAAACCAATCTACGATATTCCAGCAATTCCTGTCTGCACTGGACGTGAGCTTACTGAAAATCTACTCAAGCAAATCAAACCATTTGGCGCTCAATTTCATTTGGGGCAAGAAGTGACCCAGATTGAGAAACAAGCCGATGGTCGTTTTTTAATTACCACCTCTAAAGACCAGCACTTCTTAAGTAAGACTGTCTTTATTGCTGGTGGCGTAGGAGCCTTTCAGCCTCGCACCTTAAATCTTGGTGGCATAGAAGCTTTTGTGGGTAAACAGCTTTTCTACAGCGTTAAGAATCCTGAGCAATTTACCGGTAAAAAGATTGTGATTTGCGGTGGTGGTGATGCCGCTTTAGATTGGGCGCTATATTTTGTAGATAAGGCTGCCAGCGTCACTCTAATTCATCGTCGTGATGACTTTAAAGCAGCACCTGCATCGATTGCCAAAATGCGTGAGCTTTGTAATAACAAGCAAATGCAATTACTCATTGGTCAAATTACCAACTACGAAGTTGAGCATGATCAGATCTCAAAAATCAGTGTTACTGATATTGATGGCAAAGAGCATCAGATTGCAGTAGATGATCTGCTAATCTTTTTTGGTCTTTCACCCAAGCTTGGGCCGATTGCCGATTGGGGTTTAGATATTGATCGCAAGCAGGTGGCTGTCGATACCGAGAAATTTGAGACTAGCATTCCAGGAATATATGCGGTCGGGGATATCAATATTTATCCAGGCAAGAAAAAACTCATTCTGTCGGGATTTCATGAGGCGGCATTGGCGGCCTTTGCTGCAGCTGCTTATCTCAACCCAGAAAAACATATTCAGCTCCAGTACACCACTACCTCAACAAAGCTTCATAAGGTTCTTGGGGTGAGCCCGCCCACATTCGAGTAAGCTATAACTAATTACCCATTTTTACCAATATTTATATGCGCCAATATCACGATCTCATGAAAGAAGTCCTTGCTAAGGGCACCCAAAAGTCCGATAGGACAGGTACAGGCACTATCTCGGTATTTGGGCATCAGATGCGCTTTAACTTAGCTGACGGCTTTCCGATGGTCACGACCAAGAAGCTTCACCTCAAGTCCATCATCTATGAATTACTCTGGTTTCTCAAGGGCAGCACCAATAACAATTGGCTTAAAGAACGTGGCGTATCGATCTGGAATGAATGGGCAGCCCCTGATGGCGAACTGGGTCCTATCTATGGTTACCAGTGGCGCTCATGGCCAGCACCAAACGGCAAACATATTGATCAAATCTCTGAAGTAGTAGAGTCCATCAAGAAAAATCCAGATTCACGTCGCATCATTGTGTCTGCATGGAACGTAGCAGATATTCCTCGCATGGCTTTAGCACCTTGCCATGCCTTTTTTCAGTTTTATGTAGCCGACGGCAAGTTATCCTGCCAGCTCTATCAACGCAGCGCTGATATTTTCTTAGGCGTCCCGTTCAATATTGCTAGCTATGCCCTGCTTACACATATGATGGCGCAGCAATGCAATTTAGAGGTTGGCGATTTTATTTGGACCGGTGGCGATTGCCATTTGTACAGCAACCACTTGGAACAAGTAGATCTCCAATTATCTAGAGATTTCTTCCCATTGCCAAAGCTCAATATTCTGCGTAAACCAGATTCTATTTTTGATTACGAATTCGAAGATTTTGAAATTCTCGGCTACGAATCACATCCGCATATTAAAGCTCCAGTAGCAATCTAAGAACAAGAGAATAATAATGACGCAGCCTGCTATTTCGATGATTGTTGCGCGCTCGCGCAATCACGTCATTGGCCGTGATAACCAAATGCCCTGGAAGATCTCAGCAGATTTACAATTCTTTAAGCGCGTTACCATGGGACACCCAGTCATCATGGGCCGCAAGACTTGGGAATCAATTGGCCGCCCACTTCCTGGCCGCCGCAATATTGTGGTGAGTCGTAATGCGCAGTTTCAACTGGAGGGTGCAGAGCTTGCAGGCTCTTTAGATGAAGCCTTAAATCGCTTCAGTGAAGTGCCACGCGTATTTGTAATTGGTGGCGAGCAACTCTTTACACAAGCTTTTGCCAAAGCAGATCGCCTTTACATCACAGAAATTGATATCGACGTAAATGATGGCGATACTTTTTTTGAGGTTCCAGATGGCGCCTCTTGGAAAGAGATAGAGCGCACCCCAGGAGCTGAGGGTGACATCACTTTTAACTTTGTGACGCTTGAGCGTAGATAAGAATTGATTCAAGCAATAAAAAAGAGCTCCAAGGAGCTCTTTTTCCATTCTCGAGAACGCGATTTACTGAATCACGATCTTGGATTCCTTAGCAATCTGTGACAAAAACTCAAATTGCTTTCTTTGGGCTAAGCCATTCCGAATCGCAGGCTTAGCTTGTTCGAATGAGGGTGGCTTACTACTTCTCTTATCTTCAAGCTTCAGTAAATACCAGCCCTGCTGCATCTGAATAGGGGCTTGTGATACCTGCCCTTTAGCCAGATTTAACAATACCGCTGAAATCTGTGGTGCAAGCTGCCCGGTCTGAACCCAACCCACTGCGCCACCTTGAACTTTATTGGGCGCAAGAGAGACACTCTTGGCCACCTTATCAAAAGGCTCGCCCTTTTTAATACGACTTAATGCTGCTTGCGCATCTGCTTCAGTAGCAATCGCTATATCACTCACCTTATATTCGACCATCATCCCCCCAGGACCAAGCGAGGCAATCTCTTTGTTGTACTCAGCTTGTATATCAGCCTCACTGATTGGGTTTTGCGCCATAAATGTAGATAGCTCAAGATCTGCCAAATAATTTTGACGAATCAACATGAGTTGAATGTTCGCTTTTTCAGAGTTTGCCAAACCATCTTTTTCAGCACGCTGCGAAAGCAACAATACTTCAATGTATTTCTGGACTACTGCTTTACGCAGTTCAGGAGAATCTTGCTGACCTTGTGAAATAGCGATCCTAATGCCCTGCTCCACCATATCGTTAGTAATGATTGCGCCGTTCACAGAAGCTGCCGCATTAATTGGCAAACCACTGAGTTGAGCAGATACACTACCGATTAATCCTGCTGATAAAAAACTAGCGGTAAGTAATATGCTTAATTTCGATTTAAATTGGGGAGAAAATAAATTCATGAGACTGAGTCTTTCTAAAAATGAACCTTAATATTAACAGTAGCCTAAAGCTAGAAGCGATAAACAGGCGTGCTTATTGGGGTATATGGATCAGCTGATTGGGTTTCAATAGCCTCTGCCTCTTGCTCACCCTGTGGGGGGCTGAAATACTTCGAATTCTCAGGCGGCTTTTTTGTCACACCCATCTCACGTTCAGGAGTCGCTACTGGACCAAAAGGTCCTTCAATTAGAGCTACGGGTTGATTATTGAATTCTCGTAATTGCTCAGAAGTATAAGCAGGCCCGGTCTGTGAACCCTTGGGCGGTGGACCTTGAGTCGCTGAGCAACTGATTAAGGTAAGGCAAAAGATGAGTCTAAGGTAGGTATTCATGAAGCCATTGTATGAGAGTCATATTCCGCACTCTAAAATCAGGTGCGTAGTTTCTGAAGCCACATTCGTAACCAAGGCAAGCGACATAGAAGCAACAGCAAAATAACTGTTCCATAGATAGAAACTGTCTGTAAATCATTCTTACCAGCCTTATGCCACCAATAATGGATCACTGCTGTACAAGCAATCACATAAACTAGTTTATGAAGTAGGCTCCAGCGCCTGCCTAAGGCACGGACAGCCCAGTGATTGGATGTCAGAGCTAAAGGAATGAGTAGCACAAATGTCGTAAAGCCCATCGTGATAAAGGGACGCTTGACTACATCAGCCCACATCGCCTGAAGATCTACATTTTGATCAAGCCAAAACCAAATTGCAAAATGCATACAAGCATAAAAGAAACAAAAGAGACCAAACATCCGGCGCCACTGAACCCAAGCAACCCAACCAGTGAGTAAGCGCATTGGCGTCATTGCCAAAGTGATGCATAAAAATACAAGCGCCCAAGTGCCTGTAGAGCGAGTTACAAACTCGATGGGATTAGCCCCTAAATCATTATCAAAGCCAAGCCATATCAAACGCCCTAATGGCAATAGAGAAATAAAAAATAGGATGCTCTTGAGATACTTCATCAGTGCATATTAAACGACCCACCGTTTAAAGGATGGGTCGCGTTCATCAAAAACTGTACTAGCGCTCTAGGCTAAACTCAAACCCTCTCTACTGAGGGGGAAGTTACGCACTGGCCTGCCTATGGCTGCAGAGATGGCATTGGCAACTGCAGGGCCAACAACGCAGATCGTCGGCTCACCTACGCCACCCCAAAAATCATAAGTCGGTACTAGAACGGTCTCAATCCTTGGGGTAGAGGCCAGCTTAAGTAGTGGGTAGGTATCGAGGTTTTGCTGCTTAATTCGACCATTCTCCACCGTGATCTCTGGATTAAATATAGCTCCTAATGCCATCGCTACAGAGCCTTCAATCTGCTCACGCGTCAAATAGGGGTTAACTACATGACCACAATCCAATGCAAAGACTAGGCGACTGATATTGACAACATTATTCTTCACTGACACTTCAGCAACGCAAGCAGAATAACTAGCGTAACCCATGAACTGTGCGACCCCACGATAAGTACCTGCAGGCAATGGCTTATCCCAATTTGCCTTCTTGGCAGCAGCATTCAAAACACCTAAATGCTTCGGATGACTTTGCATTAATGCTTGCCTAAATTGCACTGGGTCTTTACCCGCTACCTTGGCGCACTCATCCATAAAGCATTCCATAAAGATGCCATTCTGATTGGTATTCACACCACGCCACGGGCCTACAGGGACGTGTGTATTCTTCATCACATATTCGGTTAGCAGAGTTGGGAAGGTATAACCCAACTGGGCATCAGGACCCTTCTCATAAAGACCTTGCAGTTGACGCTCATCCTTGCCATTCTTGATATTTTGCGGTGCAAGAGTGGCATTGATAGATTGACCTGACACTTTGATATGCATACCCGTCAGGTTACCTACATTATCCAGACCGGCACTCATCTTCGCCATCGCAATTGGATGGTAATAGTCCTGCGTTAAATCCTCTTCACGACTCCACACTGCTTTTATTGGAATCCCTGGAAATTGCTGTGCTACTTTGGCTGCAAAAGTAGTGAAGTCTTGTGTAGATCCACGACGGCCTAAACCACAACCAGAATCTAATTTATATACTTCGCAGTTAGCAAGTGGTATTCCTGTTGCCTCTGATAGTGCTGCATGTGAGCCTTCACCATTTTGGGTTGGAACCCAAGCCTCCGCACGATTGCCAACAATTTTGACGGTGGCATTCATGGGCTCCATCGTGACGTGGGCTCTAAATGGCGTGTAATAAATTGCCTCCACTTTTTTATTGGCACTATTAATAGCCGCAGGTGCATCCCCCACTTTTCGCTGCCAAAAATCACCTTGCTCATCTAAGCCATCACGGAGCATTTTTTCGATGCCTGCTTGTGAAGCGCTTGCGCTCTTACCTTCATCCCAGACAATTGGCAATACATTGAGTGCAGTATTGGCACGCCACCAAGTATCTGCAACGACGGCAAGTGTGCTGTCGTTAATTTTGACAACGCCTTTTACACCACGCATGCCTGCAATTTTGGCTTCGTCGTAGCTAACTAACTTCCCACCAAATACAGGGCATGCTTTAACAGAGGCGCACAGCATATTTGGCAACTGCAAATCAATGCCATATACCTTTGTGCCATTCACCTTATTCGCTGTATCAATACGTGCATAGGGCTGACCAGCAACCTTCCAATTCCGAGGATCTCTCAAAGTAATCGATTTAGGATCAGGAGGCGTCAAAGTGGATGCTAATTGCGCAACCTTGCCATAAGTTGTGTTTCGCCCTGTTGGAGTGTGGGTGATAACCCCTTTATCTACCTTGAGTTCGCTAACTGGCACATTCCATTGCTTTGCTGCCGCCTCTAATAGCATGATGCGAGCTGCTGCTGCACCACGGCGCACATAGTCTTCAGAAATCCGAATGCCCCGACTACCGCCGGTACCATGCTCTCCCCACACACGTTTACGAGTGAGACTATGCCCTGGTGTTGCTGATTGAGTTTTAACTTTCTTCCAATTACACTCCAACTCTTCTGTCACAAGTTGAGCTAAGCCAGTACGCGTACCCTGCCCCATTTCTGAACGGGCAATTCTGATATAGACAGTTTCATCTGGAGCAATACTGACCCAAGCATTGACTTCATCATCACCGAACTTGGTTGGGGTATTTGGATCATACTGAGCGCCTGCTGCATAAGCTAGATCTGGTATGGCACCAATTCCTAGCATCAAGCCCCCACCAATAAGCGTACCCTTGATAATAAAATCGCGACGTGCAAGATTCTCTAAGGAAACTTTTTTATTATTTTTTGTCATGTTGTTCTCCTTAACCCCGAGTCGCAGGGGTAGCGTCATACTGCGCCAAGACATCTACTAATTTCTTTTGACCAGAGGCAACATGAATGCCATCTCGAATCTTTTGATAAGTGCCACAACGACAAACGTTAGCCATAGCACTATCAATATCAGCATCGCTAGGTTTTGGAATTTTCTTTAAAAGAGCAGCAGCCGCCATTACCTGGCCAGATTGGCAATAACCACACTGTGGAACATCTAGCGCAATCCAGGCCTTTTGAACTGGATGTGAATTGTCTTTGGAAAGCGCCTCAATAGTTGTGATCTTGGCCGAGCCAACAGCTGAAACCGGTATGGCGCAAGAACGCACTAACTCACCGTTGAGATAGACGCTGCAAGCGCCACACTGCGCAACACCGCAGCCATACTTGGTGCCAGTCAGGCCAACGCTCTCACGAATTGCCCATAACAAAGGCATATTGGGTTCGACATCAATATTATAAATTTGACCATTCACATTAAGCTGCATGCTGCCTCCTGTTTTTTTATTCTCGAATTACTATAAATGATTATTGGCTTGCTGCAGTCGCACAAGATTTCACTAAATGGAAAGTCCAGTAGCCCTAAGACCCAAGCACTAGTAGACGGGCTGTCTTAGTTTCCCCAAAAACCACCAAATTTGGCTGTAATTTGCTATTCTGAAGCACCAATTAAGGATAAATATGACTGACAACGACCAAAACCAAAATGACGAAGATTTTGACTATGGCTGCGAATGTGCAATGACCTTACTCAACGAGCCTACAGAAGACTGTCTAAATGACTTAATTGACGAGCTCGATGAAGACGGCATGATCTCGACCGAAGTGGTATACGGATTACTCGCAACCATCTTGATGAGTATTAATGAAGAAGATCACGAAGGTGATGAGCATTAATGACTAGTGTTTAACCTTCACTTGTAGGGCAAATATATCCATCGCCCTAGCCATCTGAATATCTAAGTCAGTCAAACCTTTGCTCGAATGGGTGCTTAAATGAACGGTTACCTTATTCCAGGAGTTTGACCAATCGGGATGGTGATCAATCTCTTCAGCGTGCTGTGCGCATAAGGTCATAAATTCAAAAGCCTCTTTGAAATCAGCAAAGATAAATTCACGAGAAATCGTTTGTCGAGACTCATCTAGCACCCACAATGGGATACTATTCTGAAAATCAAAATCTTCTGGTAAGAGGGTCTGTTTCATTTAAGGGCTGACACTTTCTGAGAGTTGCTGTAAATCTTTTGGGTATAACCAACGCCATTGCCCCTCTGCTAAATCTGCAGGCATGACATAGGCACCGATTTCTACACGGTGAAGTTTGGTAACATGATTACCTACTGCAACCATCATCCGTTTGACTTGATGATAACGCCCTTCCACTATCGTCATCGCTAGGGTATTTTCTGATAGTTGTTTACAGCCTGTAGCAAAACACGGTTTTGGATCATCATCCAAAACAACCCCATTTAAGAGATGATCTATTTGAGCCTGCGTTATCGGGTCTGGTGTTGTGATTTGATAGACCTTGCCAATATTTTTTTTAGGCGTCGTCATTTTATGAATAAACTGACCATCATCCGAAATCAATAGTAGCCCAGTAGTATCAAAGTCTAAACGGCCCACACATTGCAAGCCGCGCTCTACAAAGGGAGTGGGTAGCAAACTATAGACACTGGGATGGTGAGTAGTTTTATGAGAGCACTCGTAATTGGGTGGCTTGTTAAATGCAATATAAGCCTTTTCGTGATATTCCCAACTCTGCCCTTCGACATTCAAAACTAATCCTTCAGTTGCAATGCGTTCTTCAGGGTCTTGGGCCAACACACCGTTGACTTTTACCAACTCGGCAAATACCAAATCAGTACAGTAGCGACGCGTGCCAAAGCCTTGGCTAAAAAGAATTTTTTCGAGGGGAATGGGTTTTGCCATATGCCGTTCAGAATACTATAGAGAGGCCCTATTTTGGGTATCGAGCCTCTTTGGAGTTCAATTCGTTATGATTGAGTATTCTTACCGATTATCTACAGGCGCCATGCTTCCTGATCCAAAACCCCGTAGCCTACTACACACGCGTGAAGTCACTTTTTACGGCTACACGAGAGAAGATGGTCTTTGGGATATTGAAGGCCATCTCAAAGATACAAAGGCACACCCTTTTGTTACAGGTTCAAAGACTTGGGCCCCAGGTGAAGCGATTCACGATATGTGGGTGCGAGTGACCTTAGATAATCATCTCACAATCAAAGATATCGCCGTAGCGATGGATGGACACCCTCATCCAGAATGCCCCTTGGTCATCCCGCCAATGGATACCTTAATTGGCGCAAGGATAGGCAAAGGTTGGCGTAAAACCATTGAGACACACTTAGGTGGAATTAAAGGTTGCACTCACTTGCGTGAGCTACTCAACAACATTGCAACTGCAGCTTATCAATCTATTCCTGGCGCACTCTTTGATCCTGATGAAAACAAGCCACCCTTATATCTCGGAACATGTAAGTCTTGGGATTTTGAGGGCCCCGTGGTTATGCGCGTGTATCCCCAGTTTTATCAATGGAAAAAATAAGGGCTTAGAGCTCTCCCCGATAAATAGAAGTGCCAGTAAATGATTGTGCTATTGGCATAATCTCGACGGCATTGATATTCATATGCGCAGGTAAGGTTGCTGACCAAAAAATAGCTTCGGCTATATCATCGGCGCTCAGCGCCTCTACGCCTTCATATACTTTCTCTGCTTTCGCATCATCACCCTTAAAGCGCACATTAGAGTATTCAGTCCCTGAACTTAAACCAGGCTCTACACAGGTCACCCGTAAACGGGTACCGGTCAAATCGGCTCGCAAATTAAGACTAAATTGCTTCACGAACGCTTTACTTGCACCGTATACATTGCTACCAGGATAAGGATAGAGGCCTGCAACAGAGCCCACATTAATCACGTGGCCACATTTACGCTCAACCATGCCAGGTAAAAAAGCTCGGGTCATATGAATGAGCCCCTTAATATTGGTATCAATCATACGATCCCAATCGGTAATATTAGTTTGATGCGCTGGCTCTAGACCCAATGCGAGTCCGGCGTTATTCACAAGAATCGTCAGCTTGGCAAACTCTGCAGGCAAAGTCGCCGCTAAAGAATCTACCTTGGCGCTATCGCAAATATCTAATGCCAACGTAAGCAGTTTTTGTTGCTGATCTGCAGGTAGCGATGCTTTGAGTGCATTTAAGCGCTCTAACCTTCTGCCCACTGCTATGACCTTATGACCATGCGCTAAAAAGCGCCTTGCAGTTGCCTCACCAAATCCAGCAGTAGCGCCAGTTACTAAAACGGTATGTTCCATATGCTTTCTTTAAATAAATTTAACATGAACTGTATTTTAATCTGTCTATTTTAAAGAATGAGTACTTAATGCAGATTAATGAACCTTAAACATTAGATTAAATTACATCTTTGTCCCGTAATGCTGTAATTTCTAGCGGGCTCAATTTAAGTAAGTTAGATAAAATCTCATCAGAATCTTGGCCTAGTTTTGGTCCTAGCCAATTTATTTTCCCTGGTGTTGCTGAAAGTTTTGGGACAACATTGGCTACTGCAATAATTTGATCATCTGAAATACGCTTCTCTTCAATATAAGCTATATTTTTCCTAGCAATAAATTGTGGATCTTCAAAGATCTCTGCAATAGAATTAATAGGACCACAAGGCACTTGCCCCTCAAAGCACAGTGACAATAATTGGTCGCGATTTAACTGTGAGGACCATGCAGTCACATATGCATCTACTGCAATACGATCTTTTTCACGCTGCTCAAGCGTCCCCCACTTACCATCCCCTGAAAATTCAGGGCACCCCATTATTTTGGCTAAACGAGCAAAAATTTTATCTCCTGTACAAGCAATAGCGACCCACTTACCATCCTGAGTGGGATAGTGACTATGAGGTACTACATTTACTGCACCCGCTCCCATGCGTTCACGAACAAAGCCGCTGAAATGATAAGCGGGTGCGAGCTCATCCAGTATGCGAAATATAGATTCATATAAAGCAACATCAACCACTTGACCCTCTTGAGTATGCTCTCGCGCTTTTAACGCCACGAAGGCACCCATTACTGCATACATACCGGACAAATAATCGGCAAGAGTTGCAGATCCAGGGGAGACTGGAGGGCGATCTGGATAGCCAGATAAATAAGAGATGCCGCCAAAAGCATTTGCAATGCGGCCAAATCCCGGTTGTGGGCTCATGGGGCCCGTCTGTCCGTAAGCAGATATTCTGACCATAATTAATTTCGGGTTATATTTTTTTAACTCATCCCAACTCAACCCCCAAGACTCAAAAGTACCAGGCTGAAAGTTTTCAATCAAAACATCGCTCTCAATAACCAGTCTTTTTAGGAGTTCTGCGCCCTCCGGTTTTCTGAGATCAATCGTCAATGATTTCTTGTTACGCCCTTCAGAAAGCCAGACCAATGAATCACCACAGCTAGTTGGAGTACCAAACTTACGGGTTGGATCTCCAACTTTAGGTAATTCAATCTTAATTACCTCGGCACCAAATTCAGCAAAAAAAGTAGCACAGTAGGGGCCTGCTACAAAGGTAGCGCAATCAAGAACACGTAAACCAGCTAAAGCTGCTCCGGTTGGCATATCTGTAGTTTTCATTAAATTATCTCCAAAGGGAATATTGATGATGCTTAACTACAAGTAGAGTTTTTAGCTACTAAATAAATTTATTCATCCAAACAGGCCAGCATTATTTGATTAAAGTCATTGGCATTTTCATATTGAACCCAATGCCCTGCATTTTTTATTAGATTTAAACCTCTAAAATTAGATGCCTGTCTCAAAGCTTCTTCAACCTGATCAAATTGAGTGGTACACAAAATATCCTGATCGCCCCAAATACCATATACCGGACAAATAATATTCTTCAATGCAATTTTCACAATGTCTGTTTTTGCAAGACAACGTTTTTTCATTCTGTCTTGGTCTAAATTTTTACAGTGGATATGAATAGCGAGTTCATCAATAGATGCAGAACTGAATATCAACAATTCTTTAATATTAGAAATTGCAGTAGCTCTTCTATTCTCAAGAGAATCCTCAGCGATCCAATTTTTAATGATAAATTTCTTCTTAGGAACAATGCCTAATCCTGCGCCACCCACCAAAATTAATTTAAGGATATTTTTAGGGTACTGGCTTGCCATCATTGCAGCTACCAGGCTTCCAAATGAAAAACCAACTAATTGATATGGTTCGTTATTGATGATCTTCGTAAATGCAATATCTAATAATTTTGGTAGATCATCGGCATCAGCATAATCCTTAAAGGTCTTTATTGGTATTCCAGATTCGCCAAAGCCAGGTAAATCTGGAATGATCACGCGTTTTCCGTGCTTCACTAAAAATGTAATATTTTTAACCCAGTGATTCCAGCTTCCTGACCCCCCATGCAATAACACCAAGGGAGATCCACTACCCCACTCTCGCCAAACTATTTTTACGCCATCAACTTCTATTTCTGATTGAATAGATAAAGCATCTAATCGAATACTATCTTCTATATTTTCTATGGAATGGGGCAGCAGCAGACTGTTGTTCATTCTCAAATTCGTTTTTTAGTTTTGCATTACTTCGTTACAAAAAGTTTTTTGAGTTGACTGCAGTTCATAAATACTTGCTTCACTTGCTACCAGTAGAAATGGCCTGATGAATGGCTAAGGTTTTTTGAGCTTTATATAAGATGGGGTAATCCACAAACATCCCATCAACCTGAATAGCGGCTAAGCCTTTCTTTTCAGCCTCTAAAAAGCTGTCTACAATTTTTTGAGCACGCAAAACTTCATCTGCAGTGGGGGTGAATACTTGATTTGTAATGCTCACCTGATCGGGGTGAATACATAATCTTCCCTGAAAGCCAAGATTCAAACTTCTGACAACTGATTTTTCTAGACCCTCATGATCTTTGAGGTGAATCCAAACGGTATCAATAGGCGCCTCTAAATTAGCTGCTCTGGCCGTCACAATGCATGCATTTCTAACGACATCTAATTCTCTCTCGTTTGAAGTCCACAGCATTCCGACATCATTGCAAAAATCACCAGCGCCAAAAGTAAAACGCTTTACCCGCTGATATTCAATACTTGATCTATAGCGATGGTCTATAAATATCTTATTGAGGTTGGTAAAACCTTTTGCTGTTTCAATAATTGGTAGTAGATCTATGCTGCCAATCTTTAAATCCCGTTCTCTTTCAAGAGTGGCCAATAACCAATCTATCGTTTCGATATCCTCTGGCCCCTGTACCTTAGGCAGCACCACTCCATATAAACCTGTACCCACTACTGCCTGGAGATCTCCCAGAGTCCACTGGGTATCCAGTGCATTTACTCTCACGTAAATTTTGGATCGACTGCCACTTTTGATTGCGACAATCGCATCCTGTCTTGCGCTCACTTTCTCGCTATTCGCAACCGCATCCTCCAAATCCAGAATGACGGCATCCGCATCAAGACCAAGTGCTTTGGTCACTCTTCTTTCATGATTTGCTGGAGTGAAAAGAAGGGTTCGAAGCAAATTATTTTTAGTGTCTGTATTCATTTTTGACCGTATATGAAGATCTAACTATATAACACCATCTTGACGTAGGCTCTCTATTTCTTCAGGCTTTAAGGCTAAAATACTTGCAAGTAAAGAATCGACATCTGCCCCTAGTTTTGGGCCTAAAGAATGAATCTTTCCAGGAGTTCCCGAGAGCCTCGGAACGACATTGGGCACGGCAATGACTTGATCTTCTGAAATTCTAGGCTCTTTAATAAAGGCGATATTCTCACGTGCAGCAAATTGCTCATTGGTGAAAATTTCCTCAATTGAATTAATGGGGCCGCAAGGTACCTCACCCTCTGAACACAGTTTTAATAATTCTTGACGAGTATATTGGGTAGTCCAGTCTGTTACAAATTGATCGATAGCAAGGCGATCTTTTTCGCGATCAATAATTTTTCCCCACTTACCATCTCCCGCGAGTTCTGGGCATTCCATCAGCACAGCCAACCTCATAAAAATCTTATCGCTAGTACAAGCAATCGCAATCCATTTTTTATCTTTAGTTTGATAATGACTATGTGGAACGACATTCACCGTTCCCGCCCCCATTCGCTCTCGTACATAGCCATTGAAATGATAAGCAGGCGCTAACTCATCCAAAATCCGAAATACTGACTCATACAAACCAACATCAACCACTTGACCTTCTTGAGTTTTGTCTCGAGCTTGGAGCGCTACCAAAGCGCCTAGAGCACCATACATTCCCGATAAATAATCTGCTAAGGTTGCTGAGCCAGGTGAGACTGGGGGTCGATCAGGGTATCCCGATAAATAAGAAATACCGCCAAAGCCATTGGCTACCCTACCAAAACCCGGCAGCGGACTTAGCGGTCCAGTTTGCCCATAAGCTGAGATCCTGACCAAAATCAACTTAGGATTATGTTTCTTTAACTCATCCCAACTCAGACCCCAGGACTCAAATGTACCTGGTTGAAAATTTTCAACCAGCACATCACTCTTCTCAACTAATTTTTTTAATAGATCGGCGCCTTCTTTTTTACGTAAATCAATCGTGATAGATTTTTTATTACGACCTTCAGAAAGCCAAATCAAAGAATCGCCACAAGGTGTAGGCGTTCCAAACTTGCGGGTAGGGTCGCCAACCTTAGGGAGCTCAACTTTAATTACTTCAGCACCAAATTCAGCAAAAAAGGTAGCGCAATATGGGCCAGCAATAAAAGTTGCGCAGTCTAATACACGCAATCCCGAAAGTGCTCCGGGCTGTAAATTATTCATATCGTTGTTCTTTGCTCACCTATTTAAACTGGTACCGCGTATTTTGGATCCGGAAGTATGGTTGTTCTCTTCATGAGACGCTCTTGCTTGGGATCAAATGGCTCCCGTCTATGCATAGTACAGGCGTTATCCCACAAAACACCATCACCTAATTGCCAAACATGCGAATAGACAAACTCAGGTTTAACAGACCATGCAAAGAGTTCTTGCAATAAATCATCACTAGTTGACTTATCCAAGCCAACAATTTGCGTAGTCATTCCAGGGCAAATATAGAGCGCCTTTTTACCAGAATACGGATGGACTCTGACGATGGGATGCTCGATATCAGGAGTTTTCTTTTTCTGCTCAGCGCTGGTAGGCACACTATAAAGCGCATTAAAAGCCTCATAGGATTGAAGTGCTTTTTTTCCATCAATCGTATTTTTAATAGACTGCGGTAAAGCCTCATAGACAGCAGACATATCAGAAAAAGAGGTCTCGCCACCAGAGCTTGGCAGTATTACCGAAAATAGAAATGATCCTACCGCTGGCCGTGGCAAATAGATTTGGTCGTAATGCCAACCCACCTCAGAATCAGCCAAAATTCCTACTGGCTTTCCTTCTTTAGTCATGTTTGAGATATACAGAATTTCAGGAGACTTCTGCGATAAAAACTCTTTCCGGATATGAATTTCAAGATCTCCAAGCTGCTTTGAAAATGAAACGATTTCAGCTTCATCCATCACTTGGTCTCTAAATAGCAGAATCTCATATTGATGCCAGAGTGACTTTACTTCATTAATAGTTTGAGAATCGAGGGGTTTAGATAAATCTAATCCACTAATCTCAGCTCCAAAGGTCTTTTGTAATGGTCGTATCTTTAAGCCCATCTTCTTCTCCTAGTGAACTCTCAGTTGATGCAGGATATTTGTGAGAGATTGTTGATGCTCTAAATTTAAAAAGTCTTTAGTAAAATTATTTGCAGCTTCGTGACTGATGACGCCCTCTGCATTTGAATCAAACTTTCTCAGAACCTCTTCCTGAGATAGCGGGTTAGCACTTGAGCCTCGATTCATTTGCTCGCGATGAATGAGGACTTCGCCTGATTTCAGTTCAATCTCTACTTCGCCAGAATAAAACTCTGGAAATGCAGACTTAGGATCCAGTTCATATTCAATTTTTTGACATAGCGCCAGAATTTGCGGATCAAAAATCGTATCGTCTTCTAGTTCTTTGAGTGTGAATTGACCTTTGATCAAGCTGGTAGCAATCACAAAGTGAATAGAAAACTGAGCCTCATAAGAATTTTTTGGCATTCTTTTGCTAGCCTGAGGCTCACAAACGACTTGCACTTGTTTTTCGCTGATACGCGCTTTGATGCTCTTGATATTGTCGATCTCAAATCCATTCTCATTACGAAGAACAATCGCGGCATCAGCAAAGGCATGGTTGTAATGGCATGCGGGATAGGGTTTCAATGAAATGTTTTGCATCTCCCAAATCTGCCCAAGACCATTCGTACATTTTTCTAGACTGGCGAGATTGCCAGAGTTAGTATGGGTATTAAACAAACCATAGCGGCCTTCAAAAGCATTTCGCGGGCCAATAAAACCATTTTTAGCCATGGCGCAAGCTGTCACAGCTGACGATGCAGCCCACCCAGGGTGCATTCGCTTAGTCCAAGCTCCGCCCTCTAAAAATTCCATCACTCCAGAAGCCATCGATAAAGCGATACCCAGTGCATTAGTTAACTCATCTATCGTCAACTTCATTACGCGTCCAACTAATACTGTTGCACCAAAAATACCCACTAGGCCAGTTGGATGAAATCCTTTTGCATGAAATCCACCGTTGGCAGCTGATGCAATCCTGCTAGCCACCTCAATTGCAGCGAGATAAGCAACCAGTGCTTCTTGCCCGCTGATCTGATAGCGCTGTCCAACACTCAAAAGCGCTGCCATAGCGCTTGATGAGGCATGAATCACTCCAGCTGCATGCGTGTCATCAAAATCTAAGCCATGAATGTAGGTTCCATTAACGAGAATGGCATCGCGCATAGATAACTTATGTGGAACTCCGAGAACTGGGTATTGCTGATCATTACTCTCTTGCAAGGACATTAATGCATGAAACGTTTTTTTAGCAAAATCATAGCTACTAGAGGCAATGCCTATGCCAATAGTATCTAGCATATGCAGTTTTGCTTGCGCACTAACTACTGTCGGAATTTCCTCAAACTGAAGAGTGAGCGCAAACTCAGACAATCTCTCAGAAATTGTCGCTACAGGTTTTTCCTGTGATCTATTTAATATCATTAGGATCTATTTAAGCCTTGAGATTGATCATAGTTCAGGCTCACTTGATAGGTATATTGGTCTGCCCTATAAATACTATTAGTCACTAGCAAGAGCTTATTTTGCGAGCCGTAATAATGCCGAATAATATTTAGCCCTGCTGAGCCAGCCTTCACCCCTAAGTGTTTCGACTGATCTTTAGATATCAAGCAGCCTGAAATTCGCTGATCGACTTTGGTAATCTTAAATCCAGTAATTTTTTCCAGTAAAGCATAAATGGGTACTTTCAGACTAGCCAAGTAGGTTTCAACCCTGCTGTAAACCACTGGCACATAAATTTCACTTGCTACCAAAGGTAGCGCAGGCTTAATTTTCTGACGCAGAACTTTGATTTTCTTCCACGTAGCGCCCATTGGTAAAGCTAAGTCATTAAACTGTTTTGCGGAAATACGCACTTCTTTTGACTCTAAAACGATGAGCTTAGAATTTTTAATGTAAGTAAAAAGATCATTGATAGATCCATGACTTTGTACAAAGCTACGCTCTTCATGCACAGAAACAACAACAGATCCTGTTTTTGGCTTTCGTGCAATTAAGCCCATGGCAACCAGCTCGCGTAGAGATTCACGTACCGCATAACGAGATGCATTAAATTTTTGCTGTAATTCGTGCTCCGTGGGCAATACAGACCCCAAAGGGTAATGTTTTGTCCGAATCTGATCGATCAAACAACTGGTGATTGGCTCTTTAACTTTCACAAAATTCCTTATTAATACTATTGTTCGAACAATATAAGCTTAGCAATTGAAAATACCCACTAGGGATAACCCCAGCTTTGAATGTATTTATAAAAAATCACTCTAGAATGAGAAAAAATAAATTAAGGAGACAAACTGATGTGGTTAACCAATCAATCGCAAGCGACTAAATTTGTAATTGGGATTGCCCTATCTGCATTAGGACTTTCATCTTTTTCGGCGCTTGCTGATAGCTATCCCAATAAACCTGTCAAAATTGTGATCCCGTATGCAACTGGCGGGGGCTCAGATGCGGTGGCAAGAGTTATGTCGCCACACCTTAAAAATATTTTTAATCAATCTGTTGTTTTGGAAAACAAAGGTGGGGTAGGAAGCACAATAGGAACGGAAAGCGTCGCTAAAAGTGAGCCAGATGGGTATACGCTGCTTATAAATACTGATGTGATTGCAATCATGCCTTTACTATTCAAAAAATTAAATTTTGATCCTCAAAAAGACTTTATTCCAATCTCTTTCATTACTACCGCTCCAATGGTTTTAGTTGCCAATCCAAGCTTTCCAGTCAATTCTGTAAAAGAATTAATTGCCTTAGCAAAGAAAAGTCCAGGCGAAATATCGCTCGCAACCCCCGGCGCTGGTAGCCCTCAAGACTTGGCCTCTATTCTCCTTGCCAACAAGGCGCAAATTAAATTTAATGCAATTAACTACAAAGGGAATGGTCCGGCATTAGTAGACGTATTGGCAGGCCATGTAAATGTTGCCATATTTACACTCTCCACCGTTAAAGAGTTTGCGAAAAGTGGAAAATTAAAAGTCTTAGCTGTCATTGGCGCCAAAAGATCATCGCTTGCTCCAGAAATTATTTCCTTGACTGAAGCAGGCCTTCCAGACGTCGAAGTGAGTTCACGATATTTAATTTTGGCACCAGCTAAAACACCAAAAGAGGTTGTTCTGAAACTTGAAAAAGATTTTGCAAAGCTCGCTGATAATAAAAATTATCAAACCGATCTTTTGAATCTTGGATTTGAAACTTTATCGACGACTTCAGCAGAAACGACTGAAATCCTGAATAAGGAGATTGTCAAATGGTCACCTATACTAAAAAACCTAGACATTTCAATCCAATAATTTATCTTATTCCCAGTCGAATTAACCCCAACGGAGTATTTCATGCAAATCATTAAGCCAAAAATTCATTGTCTTATCGCCAGTGGATTGATTCTTTTCTCATCCCTTGCTTTCTCCCAATACCCAAATAAGACAATTAAATTTGTAGTGCCCTTTCCCGCTGGACAGGCAACGGATATCTTTTCAAGAATTGTTGCTGACGAGCTCTCCCAAACACTCCCACAAAAAGTAATTGTGGATAATAAAGGTGGTGCAAATGGCATACCAGGAACTCTTTATGGGAAAGAGGCTGCGCCAGATGGTTACACTCTCACCATGGCTTCAAGTAGTACGATTGCTGTAAATCCTGCACTCTATCCAGGCTTACCGTATAGCCCAAAAGATTTTGAACCAGTAAATGGAGTTTTTATTGTTCCTCTTTTGCTAGTAGCAAATCAAAACTCGCCCTTCACTACACTAAAACAAATTGTTGACTACGCCCAAAGCAATCCCGGAAAACTCGAGTGGGCATACTCCGCACCCAACCAACAGCTCGCAGAAGAATTATTAAAAACACGTGCAAAAATTGACATTCTTTCTGTACCGTACAAAGGTAGTGGACAGGCTGTTACTGATTTAATTGGGGGTCAAATTAATTTAGCCGTAGAGACCTTACCTACAATCGCTCCACATATTGCCTCTGGCAAGGTTCGCCCAATTGCTGTGATGACAGCAAAGAGAATTCCTCAACTACCAAATGTGCCTACAGTTGCTGAACTCGGTTATCCAGGCTTTGAGGGCCCAGGTTGGGGTGGCATTCTTGCCCCTAAAGGCACCCCAAAAGAAATTATTGAAAAACTCAGTAAAGATATCCGCGTAATCTTAGCTAACCCAGAAGTTCAAAAGAAAGTGAATGACCGTGGGGCGATTGTTGACAGTCGGGATTCTAAACAATGGGGTGAGTTTGTAAATGCAGAAGTGGCTAAATGGGCTGAAATTGTCAAAATAGCCGGCATACAAGGGCAATAAATTCAGGCCAAGTTAGCTACTTAACTTGGGGTTGGAGGAGGAGTATCGGAGCAATTCCATATCTCCTCCAGTAGCCATGTACGAAAATCTTTCGCTTGTTGACTTTCATTTTTACCCAAAGGCGTTAATAGGTAATAGGTGAAACTTTCACGATTTAAAAATTGAGGGAATGGACAAACTAACTTTCCATTTCTCAATTCAGATTCCACTAAGAAATATTGCGCCATTGCAATCCCATGCCCTTCAATTGCAGCCGAGTAGCATAAGGCTGAACTTTCATAACTTAGGCGTGAAAAATCTTCAAGCTTGACATTCATCCCAATGGAGTTAAACCAAAGATTCCAATCATCAGGACGGCTAATAGTATCCAATAGCTTATATCGACTAAAGTTGTGTGGGTTTGCAATTGGACTTCCTACTAGCAGGGACGGGCTGCAAACTGGAAGAATAATATTGGAGACCAATCTTGTGACATTTGCATCGCTCCAAGCGCCATCACCCAATCGAATTGCACAATCCAGATCCTCTTGATCAAAATTGACTGGGTCCATTGAAGTGGTTAACACCACCTCCATTTTCGGATGTAAGGCTAAAAAACTGGAAAGTCGCGGAATAAGCCAACGAATTGAGAATGTTGTATAGCATCTCACCTTCAGTTGATTCTGATTACGCCCAGAAAACAAACGCTTGGTTGATGACTGAATTTCAGAAAGGCATTTGCTGATATCTTCGTAGTACTCGCGCCCTTTCTCAGTCAGAATTAAATCTCGATGTTTACGAGAAAATAGCTGAGTTCCTAGAAATGCCTCCAAGGCAGCCAGTTGTCTGCTTACTGCGCCAGGAGTGACATTGAGCTCATTAGCTGCCCTTGAAATACTCAAGTGACGAGCAACTACCTCAAAAACTCTCAAGTTATTTAAAGGGGGTAGTTGTTCTCGCTTATTGGGCTGCATACTATCTCAAGTTTATGATAAAAATTGTCTCAATTGAATATAAATTACTCTTATAAACAAAATGGCAAGTATAAAAATATTATTTCTAGATTTTGACGGCGTTCTTCACCCCCTTAATAGTAAGAGGGAAAGCTTATTTTGCAATGTTCATTATTTAGAGAAATCATTAGAAGGTGCTTCCTGCAAAATTGTCATCACGTCAAATTGGCGACTAACTCATAGCATTGATGCGATGCGAGAACTATTACCTCAGAAAATTAGCGAACTGATTATTGGTGCTACGGATATTGCTGCTGGAGTGAATCATCAGAGATTTGTGGAGATTCAGAATTACTTAAATATGTATATCGATTCGAATCCAGTAGACTGGCGCGCTATTGATGATACCTCTCAAGATTTTCCAAGCGAATGTGAGAATTTGATTTGTTGTGACACCCATTCAGGCATGGGTAGCGCAGAACAAATTCAGATTACGCAATGGTTAAAAAGCTAATGGCGCCTCTTCACGAAGATCTAGTAGCTGCTGATCCATCCAAAGATGAACGTCATAACTCCTGACGTGCCGTCTTAAAGAAATCATCCGGTTTCTTCTCTCAGCATCGCTCATCGATATAGTTTTATTGAAGGCGTCAATGGCATCATTCTCGTTTAATGGATCGTAGATTACTGCATCGCATAACTCTTTTGCTGCTCCTGCATGCTTAGATAGCATTAACACTCCATCCTCATCATCCCGAGAGGCAATAAATTCCTTACAAATCAGATTTTGACCATCCGCTAAGCTTGATACCCAAAGACAATTTGCCGAACGATACAAGTAAGTAAGTTGCTCTTTAGTCAGAGTATGACGCTCCGAAATAATTGGCCGCCAATCACTCGAGCCATATTGATGATTGATTCTAGCTATCAACTCTGTTATCTGTGATTCATACTCTCTAGACTTCAGTACTAATGGTCTTGTTTGCACATAAACTTGTATGAATTGAATGTTTTTTATCAAAGATGGATTTAAATCCAATATTTTTTCAATTGCATGAAGGCGCTCAATAATTCCTTTTGAACAGTCCACCCTATCTACACTTAAGTAAACATAATTACTTGCTTGTAATTGATACTGTTTAGCAATGACAGCCCGGCTTTCAGCCATAGATACCTGCTGTGAAGTTTTTAATACTGGCCACTCTATTGAAGCTGGATAAACCCCTAGATTCGTTGCGCCCTCAATGTTCCGATCATCTGGCATAGCACTTATAAAATAATCTCTATCTTGGCTCGTCTGAAAGCCAACATTATCAGCGCCTAATATTCCATCGATCAACTCTGTGCGCCATGGACAAGCTTTTAGTCTACCATGTGCTGGCCATGGAATATGCCAGTAAAATAAAATCTTTGCATGGGGTAGTGCAGACCTGAGTAGCTTTGGCAATAGTGCTAATTGATAATCATTGATAAAAATAATTGGCTCAGCGATATCCTCTGCGCAACGAATGACTTCACTGGCGAATAACTGATTTACTGCAACATAGGAATTGAAATCGCTATCTCTAAATAGGGGCTCTATATTCTGATGATGGCAAAGCGTCCACAAACCCCCATTACAAAAGTCATCGTAATAAGATTTGTATACCGGTGGAGAGATGCTAACTTTTCTTAGCGCCACCCCTTCATCTTCATCGGTGCCCTGATTTGTAATGCCATTACTTGCTGAAATCCACGTTGCCTCAAACCGCTTAGCCAAAGGCTTTATCAAAGAGACGACGCCCCCGACTAATCTGTCTGGGCCACTATTCGATACAAAAATGACTGTTTTCTGATTCACCATCCTGTGTATTGTGTCGGTTTTGTGTTGGCGGCATCTATATTTCAAACAATGTAAGCTCCAACTCATAATGATTGAGTATTTCTCAACAATCGATGATTTTTACTCGCTTGACTAATTTATCAATCTACTCAAGAATAAGGGTTACTTTTATAAAAATCTATTAAAAACATGGACATAACCCCACACTACTGGAGCCAGAGCTCATCCCCTAAGCCATTAGGTAGTATGCATAAAAAGTCAAAGGAAATCATTTTTCCCCCATTCGCAGAAGACTCTCCACTAGCCAATGATTACCTTAGCCAAGAATTAAATCCCATTGGTACTTTATACAGCTACACCGTGATTCATCCCAGCCTGAAATCAGGCATTCAACCCTATGCAATTGGATTTGTGGACCTACCCGATTTTCCAGTGAGAATTTTCGGGCGACTCATTCAAGATGGAGGCCCTGCTATTGGCAATCAATATTTAATGAAGCCAGACACTGAATTTGGTCATATTTTCGAAAAAATAAATAATCCATGAATAAAAATATGATCTACATCGAAGGCGTAGCAATGACGCGCTTCGATAAGCAGCCAAATACTCTGGCGCCTGAACTTGCGCAAGGCGCGATTCTCAATGCCCTTCGGGATGCCAATTTAACCCTAAACGATATCGAAGCAATCTATTGCGCAAACGTATTTGGGGGAATGATTCTTGGTCAGCTGATTGTGCGCGATCTCCAATTACAAGGAATTCCGATCTACAACGTTGAAAATGCCTGTGCAAGTGGGGCTACGGCCGTCCATCTAGCAAAGCATGCTTTATTGGCACAGCAATATAAAACTATTTTAGTAGTTGGGATCGAGCAACTCACCCAACTTGGTGGCGGCACAATTCCATTGCAATTAAATGACCATAAGACCCGGGTTTATTCAAACTCTGGATTGGTGTTACCTTCAATTTATGCAATGAGAGCCACGCGCTATCTGTATGAGAGGAATGAAGATCCTAGTCTCTTAGCGCAGGTAGCTGTAAAAAATAGATTTAATGGCTCTCTCAATCCCTATGCGCAACAAAGAACGCCTACGACGATTGAAGCAGTTTTATCTTCTCGCATGATTGCTGAACCTTTAACACTCATGCAATGCTGTCCCTCGCAAGTTGATGGTGCAGCAGCTCTCATTCTCAGCACCGAACATAACAATGGTCGAAAGCCCGTTAAATTGTTAGCGTCAATCGTTCAGTCTGGCATGCAAGAAAAATACACTGACGATATTTTGGATGCAGAAATTACCGCTAGGGCTGCAAGAATGGCCTATGAACAAGCAGGTATTGGACCAAGCGATATTGATGTCATTGAATTACATGACGCCTTTACCATTGCTGAATTAATTTATTACGAAGCGCTAGGCATTGCAAAGCCGGGAGAAGGTCCACAATTATTACGCTCTGGAGAAACTGAAATTGGTGGAAAAATTCCGGTGAACCCCAGCGGTGGCTTACTAGCAAAGGGTCATCCTCTCGGCGCCACCGGAGTAGCACAAATGGTAGAGCTGACATGGCAACTTGAAGGCCGCGCCAAGGAACGCCAGGTTAATAAACCCAAAATTGCCCTTGCACAATGTACAGGCGGTGGTATTGCTGGTGTTGATCACGCTGCATCCTCCGTCCATATTCTAGGAACTTAATATGCCTTTGCCAGAAAAAAGAATTGCTATTGTTACAGGAGCAGCACAAGGTATTGGCTTTGGGATTGCCAAGAAATTAGCTACCAATGGTATTGATGTTGCATTAATTGATTATGACCAAGCAAAACTGAGCGCAGCCATTGAGCAACTGAAGGAATTTGGTAGCAAAGTGATTGGGATATCTGCGAATGTCAGCAAAATTGATGAAGTGCAGTCTGCGATTCAACAAGTGATGGCTTGGGGCGGGCAAATCGATTACCTCGTTAATAATGCCGGCATTATTCGGGATAAAAGATTACTCAATATGACTGAGGCAGATTGGGATGATGTGATTGACGTTAACCTCAAATCCCAATTTCTATTTTGTCAGGCTGCAATCAAAGAAATGCTGCCGCGTAATTTTGGCAGAATTGTTAATATCTCATCGCGCGCATGGCTTGGTGGCTTTGGCCAATCAAACTATTCAGCCTCTAAAGGTGGCGTCATTAGCCTGACTAGAAGTCTTGCTATTGAATTCGCCGCCAAAGGGATTACTGTCAATGCAATTGCTCCGGGAATTATTCAAACGCCATTATTTGATGGTTTTGATGCAGCGATTCAAAGCAAATTAAAAGAATCTGTTCCTGCTAAGCGTATCGGTACTCCTGATGATGTTGCCTATGCCGTAATGACCTTTTTAAATCCAGATGCTTCTTACCTCACTGGACAAGTACTGTATGTATGTGGCGGAAGAAGTCTCTCTTCCCCAAGTGTATAAGGAAACTCCATGATCACTTATGAAGCTAACAATTCAACTGCAATATTGACTATCAATAGGCCACTGAAAAAAAATGCTTTAGACCTTGCAAGCTTAAAAGATCTTCGCGATAAATTAATGACTGCTAGGGACGATGAACAAGTAAAAATCATTATTCTTACTGGAGCAGGAAATGACTCGTTTTGTGCCGGCGCTGATCTAAAAGGCGCAGCCTCTTCTACTGCAAGTTATGCGGAAGCCTTCTTCAAGGAACCCAATAAGGCGTCTGAACAGGGTCTCTACATTCGAATGATGGATCTGACTGATCTCCATATTCATAAACCATTGATTGCCGCTATTAATGGCTATTGCTTGGGTGGTGGGTTGGAGTTAGCACTGCAATGCGACCTCAGAGTAGCCTCAGATAACGCTACATTTGGCCTACCTGAAGCCAAAGTGGCATCTATTCCTGCCGTCTTAGGATTGCACCGCCTGCTTAAGGCAATCTCTTCTGCACATGCGATGAAGATAGCTCTAACAGGTGAGTCGATTAAAGCCATCAAAGCATTAGATATTGGCTTAATTTCAGACATGTTTAACGCCAAAGATCTGATGCCAGAGACTTTAAAAATTGCGCAAAAAATTGCATCCAACGGCCCGCTAGCAACTCAAGCAATTAAAAAATTATCCAAAGTCACGGGGCACCTCAGTGATATCGATGCGCAGCAAATGACGGAACTCTATTGGGGGGTATTGCGAGATACCGAAGATCGAATTGAAGGTCGTCAAGCGTTTACTGACAAACGTACCCCTATCTATAAAGGGAAATAAGCTGATGACCAATACTTCTTGGATCAGTCCGGGCCCCCTGAATGGTAAAAAATTAATTGAAGTCAGTCATATGCTGATGGGGCCTTATTGCGGCATGCTACTGGCCGACTTGGGTATGGAAGTAATCAAAATTGAACCGCCTGATGGCGATATCGCTCGAACCCTTGGCCCACACAATATTGACGGACACAATGCGTATTTCGTCAGCCTCAATCGTAATAAAAAAAGTATTGTTTTAGACCTGACAACAGACGAAGGTCGTACAAAGTTTCATGAATTGGTTAGGCAAGCTGATGGGCTCATTACCAATCTTCGACCAGGAGCAATAAACTCACTGGGGCTAACCTATGATCAGTTAAAACATATTAATCCTCAGATTGCTTGTGTTGCAATGACGGGCTTTGGTTTAGATAGCATTGAGTCTGAGCGGCCAGCATATGACTACATTATCCAAGCGCTGGTAGGAATTATGGATCTGACTGGCGAGCCAGATGGCTACCCCACTAAAGCAGGCTATTCAGCTGTTGATAATTCAGCAGGAATTATGGGTGCTCTTGGCTTACTCGCCCGCATCATCGAGGGTAAAGGCGGCCAAGTGGATATTGCGATGCATGATGTCATGCTGTCTCAGTTAAATTATCTAGCAGGCGCATGGCTCAATGCACAAGAAAAACCAGTACGGCAATCAATGTCTGCTCACCCCTATATCGTTCCAGCTCAAGTATTTGAATCGGCAGATGGCTGGCTGACTCTCTTCATTACACATGATAATTTTTGGATTAAATTCTGCGAAATCATCAATCAGCCAGAATGGATCAAGGATGAGCGCTTCTGCACAATGAAAAAACGCGGCGAGCATCGAGGCTCTCTGATCCTGCTATTGAATGAGGTGATGAAAACCAAAACTTCTAAGGAATGGGAGGAGCTCCTCATACCGCTTGGAATTGTGATTGCTGGCATTAAGAACCTAAGTGATGCAATCAATTCGCCGCTAACCGAAGATAGGGAGATGGTCATTAAACTCAAAGATGATGAAACTCATTTCCTAGCGATTGGTAACCCCATAAAAAATATCGGCCACCAAACCTCTTATAGTATCTCGCCAAAACTAAACCAAGACCCAAACGCCCAATTTGAATCATGATCGAACAAGCCCCAGACCACCTCCTCCCTATTATCGAAAAAATTGAGACTTTTTATACTAAAGAAGTTGAGCCGCGAGAGCATCAACTTCGCCACAGACTTAGAAATAGTCTGGAATATATAGATCGAACCGGTAAATTACATCCAGAAATACAAGCAGCAAGACGTGAAATCATGCAAGCATCTGGAGAGGCGGGCTTATTTTCACTTCACCTGCCTCAATCGATTGGTGGTGGGGGGCTCTCAAGAACGGAAATGTTCTTCATCGAAGAAAAAGTATATTCCTATGGCATTGATTTAGCGCCAGGGATCTTATCGTGGACTGATGGATCAACTCCAAGACTCATTTTTGTCAGAGAAGACTTGCAAGATCAATTTGTAAAACCGCTAATCTTGGGACAAAAAACCAGTTGTCATGCTGTCACAGAGCCCGATGCCGGCTCTAATTTATTTGATATGAAAACAAATGCTGTCCAAAAAGGGGATCAATGGATCCTCAATGGGCACAAAGCCTACATCACTAACCCATTTGAAGCAGATATTGTGAATGTACTTGCCGTTACTGATCCAGGTAATGGTAAAAAAAGTTTTAGCTACTTTCAATTTGAATCTAAGGACTATTTAGGTAAAGGCTTCAAGCATGGTCGGCTCAATCGAACCATGTTTGATGATGGCTTAACTGGTGAGTTACATTTTGAAAACCTGGAGCTCCCGCAGAGCGCAATGATTGGAAATCGTGGTCAAGGTTTTGAGATAGCGCTGACATCGATCAATTGGACCAGAACGCGCCGTGGCGGAATGTGCTCTGCTTGGTCAAAACTCCTCATTGATAAAACTCTCGATCGCCTTAAACATAGAAAAGTGGGCGGTAAGCCTCTAGGTCGCAACCAAGGTCTGCAGTGGATGGTCTCGGACATGTATCTAGACTGGTATAGCGCCCGAGCAACCTCATTGGCATGCTTACGAGATATCGAAAAGTTTGGACCATGGTGGGATACCAATCGCCCTCAAGAGCAAATCCGCCTTTTTGCATTAATGAAAATCGTCAATGATGAAGCCTTTTATCGTGTTGCTGATAAGGCATTACAACTGCATGGTGCCACCGGGATCATGAAAGATACTGTAGTAAATAAACTGTTCCAAATTGCACGCAATCTTCGCATTCCAGGTGGTACTGATGAATCTCAACGAAATACGATTGCGGAAACATTGGGATTAAACGCAAATATGTAATGAAAAAAATATTACTGATTCTTCTGGATGGTATTGGCGATCGGATTTACAAAGAGTTAGGAAATTTAACTCCACTGGAGTATGCCAACACTCCAAATTTAGATCGTATTGCCAAATTAGGGGCATCAGCATCAGTCTATCCAATCAATCCTGGCATGGTTCCCCCATCTGAATTGGCTCACTTTCATTTATTTGGCTACGAGACAGATTTCTACCCAGGTAGAGCAGTATTTGAAAGCATGGGCTTTGGTATTACACCGCCCTCCAATGTTGCTGTAGCACACTTAGGTTTACGTCATGTGACCCCATCAAATAAAGGACTCATGATCACTCCATGGTGGCCAGCATCGGAAGCCCAAGATGCCCAACAATTAGTGGAGTCAATCAGTCAATTTGAATCTTGTGGCATTCAGTTTGAAGTGAAATATATTGGCAACTCTGACTCTTTACTGATCATGCATGGCGGCTGTGAGGACATTACAGATTCAGATCCGTTCATGCATACAGGTCGACCAGTACTCGAAATTCAAGCGCTTGATTCCAGTAAAAACCATAGCGGTGCTCAGAATACTGCTAAAGCATTAAATCATTATTTAAGATGGACTCATGAGGTACTCTCAAAGCACCCCATTAATTCCCAAAGGGTTCTGGATGGCAAGTTGCCCCTGAATATGACTGTTACTAAGTGGCCTGGTAAGCATCAAGAGCTCATGAGCTTCTATCAAAAAACAGGTTTAACTGCTTCTTTAATTGCATCAGCGCCAATGTATAAAGGCATGGCCAGCGTATTGAAAATGAATTACATCGAAGTTGCTGAAGGCGATCCTAGCTGCGAAATGATTGATAAGTTAGTAGCAGCTAAGCATGCTTTTGATCATGGCTGTGATTTTGTGCACCTTCATACTAAAGCTGCCGATGAAGCTGCACACAGTCATTCTCCTCTGAAAAAGGCCCAAGTCATTGAGGCTATTGATGTTGCCCTTTCTGCTCTTTGGGATTGGGGAAAGCTACAGGAGGACTTCCTGATAGCGATTACCGCAGATCACTGCACTCCAAGTCATGGTCCAATGCTCCACTCGGGTGAATCTGTACCCCTTTCCTTAATGGGCGAAGGGGTTCGGGTTGATTCTGTAAATCATTTTTCTGAAAGGTTGTCTGTTGGCGGATCGCTTGGTCAACTATGCAGCCGCGATCTAATGCCCATACTCTTAAACGCATCAAACCGGTCTCATTTTTTGGGCGGTAAGCCAAACTCTTATGCGAGTTTTGGAATTACCTCATTTAAGGCATTATAAAAATGCAGCCGCATAAACCATTTAAATATGCTGTTGTTCATGGCCGCTTTCAACCTTTTCATAATGAGCATTTAGCGTATTTAAGATGGGCTCATAGCTATGGGACTCATTTATTTATTGGTATTACTAACTTCGATCGGACTGCTATTCAAAAAGAGAGCACTAGCAACCATCGTCATACAGCATTTGCAAACCCTTTTAGCTATTGGGAGCGCGCAGCAATGATTCAGGACGTACTATTAGAAGCTGGCGTTGATCCAACCCAATTTACCATCGTTGCCCTACCGATCCATGCACCAGAAAAATGGCCTGAGTTTGTGCCAACTGATCCAAATGAAAGTATTCATTTACTACGCGTATTCTCCGAATGGGAGCAAGAAAAAGCCAACCGCCTGCAGTCAGCAGGCTACCAAGTGATTACTGAAATAGGTTCACCAAAATTGATCAGCGCCTCCACCATCAGGGAAGCGATTCTGTTTGACAAAAATTATTCTGATCTCGTGCCACCAGCAGTAGCAGTGTGGCTAAAAAGAATCAATGCTAAATTGAGATTAGAAAATTTGAATGCTTTAGAAAGCCAAGAGTAATGATCAAAAAAATTCTGATCATTACCTATTTTTGATTATCTTTAGGATATTTTTGAATTGTGGATGCTCAGAGGTTTTAAGCCACTCAAAGATGAGCATTTCAGAACCCAGCATGACTATTTTTTGCTGGCTCATACGGTCCATAGCCAATACCTTGTCTTGTACCCTTCTGCTACCGCAGGCCTCTGGCACTACTGCCACCTCATAGCCTAGCGCCTGCAAGCCTAATGCCGTTTGCATCAAGCAGACATGCGCCTCACAACCAGCCAGAACTAATTGAGTAATAGCGGGATTAATGGCCTTGATATCCTTTGCTAAGCCATCTGCCGCTCCATTAAAGGAATGCTTTACGAAGGTCTGGTCGCAAAACACTTTAATATGCTCATCGTTTGGCCCTAGCCCATCTGGATTTTGCTCAGTTCCTAAAATGGGGATCGCTAGAGCTTGCGCTACCTGCGCAAGGAAGAGTGCTGATGCAATTACTTTTTCACCCTCATGAATACTTGGCATCAAACGGGTTTGATAGTCAATCAGAATGAGAGCGCTAGTGTCTTGGTTGATCATCATGAAGTTATTATTTTTTAATGGGCAAGCGTAGTGCTAATTTATCTAGGTAGTGGGTAATTAATTCATCAGCGCCCTTACCAAACATCCGAATGCGGCCTGTATGATTTAGTAATAGTACGCCAACAATGTGCGCAAAAATAGCGGTTAACTCTGTATCTACCTCTTTTTTACTACAGCCTAACTTGATCAGTGCTGCCTCCTGATGTTGCATTGCTGCTCTGAGGCGTGTATTTAACTCAGAATCCCACTCGTTCGTGAGTCCTCTAGGTTTAAGTCCCTGGAAGAGATAAAACCCTAAGTCCAAATCACGTGGATTGTCTCGGTAGAACTCATAAAAAGCTAAGGCACTTTTACGTAGCTCCTCAAGTGCAGTCTGCTGCTTCTGATTAACCGAACTATCTTCTGCAGCCAGATTCACGAAATCATTTAAACGCTCAAGCGATTCAGCCAGTAAGGCACCGTAGATTTCTTCTTTGCTCGCAAAGTAACTATAAATAGCACCAGCCGTATAACCCGCTCGCTTTGCAATTTCTCGCATGCTGACGGCCTCTAATCCCAACTCAATAAATACTGCTCTAGCAGCGCTCAAAATGTGCTCACGCCGAGCATCAGCCAAAGCTTGTTGACGCACATCTCTTGGGGATGCGATGGCTTGATTTAGGGCTTGACTCATCATTTAATTATACATTTATCTTAATAATTGAACAGTGTTCAATTTATGTGTATGATTGGATCTATAAGCAATTTAACTCACGATTAAGGCACGATATGAGTCAAAGCACCTCCCAATTTATGACTAGCAAAGACTATCAAGAATCTTTGCGCAAACTAAAGCCCGTCGTCTATGTTGATGGCCGCCTAATTGAATCCGTAGCGGATGAAGCAATGTTAAGGCCTGGGGTGCAAGCTTTGGGGGTTACTTATGACATGGTGCACGACCCTGCTTTAGCACCTTTAATGTTAGCAAGCTCTGATGGCAAAACAGTTCCAAGAATGTTGCATATCAACGAGTCCTCAGGTGATCTGCTGAATAAATTAGAAGCGGTTCGGGTCTTATGCCAAGAAACTGGTTGCGCGCAACGTTACCTGGCGCACGATGCCTTAAATGCACTTGGACAAGTATCCGCTCGGATTGATGATGCTCACGGTAGCAATGATCATCGCGCCAAGTTTGCAGAGTATCTTGCCCATGTACAAAAAAATGATTTGGCTTTAGGCATTGCAATGACCGATGCTAAAGGTGATCGATCATTAAGGCCACATGAACAAGCAAATCCGGACACCTATGTGCATATTGTTTCTCAAGACGCCAAAGGGGTAGTGATTTCTGGTACTAAAGCCATCGTGACTGGCGCGCCCTACATGCATGAGTTCTTAGTGATGCCAGGTCGCAATATGAGTAAAGAAGATGCAGCATTTGCAATTTGTTGCGCAGTACCAGTAGATGCCAAAGGCATTACTATCGTTGCCCGCCCTGCAGGGCGCCCAGGTGAAAAGGTCGAGCATGGTAAGCCTCTCTTTTCTAGTAAGTATGGCCAATCCACTGGTGTAGTGATCTTTGATAAGGTATTTGTTCCCTGGGATCGTGTTTTCTACGCAGGTGAATGGGAGCACTCGAGTGTTTTAACTTATAGCTATGCTACTCATCATCGCCATAGTTGTATTGCTGCGCGAGCTGGCTTTGGTGACCTCTTAATTGGCGCTGGGGCACTGATGTGCGAAGCCAATGGCTTTGATCCAGAAACTAAATCTAATCTGCGTGACCCGATGGTTGATCTCATTAAGATCACTGAAGGCTTTTATGCTTGTGGTGTTGCTGCCAGTGTGTATGGCACACAAGACCCTTACAGCAAATCCTTTATGCCTGAACCCGTGTTTTCAAATATCGGGAAACTCTTATTAGCCACCCAAATTTATGACATGCATCGTCTTGCTCATGAGGTATCAGGCGGCTTAATTGTGGCTCTACCTGGACCAGACGAAGATCACAATCCTGCAACAGCTGCCACCTTGGCCGAAGTATTGCGTGCCAATCCTGCAGTTCCTTACGACAAGCGTATTGAAGTCGCGCGCTTTATTGAAGATTTGACAGCCTCTTATCAAGGTGGCTGGTACTCCGTCATTAGTCTTCATGGCGGCGGCTCGCCAGCAGCCATGAGAAAAGAGATCTATCGTCAATACCCTATTGGCAATAAAGTTGAGCTGGTCGAGAGATTATTAGACCGTGGTGTTCTCACTAGCAATCAGGAGCGTGCTATTACGAAGAATAAGCAGCCAGGACGCTGCTGCGATCAAGGCTGTACCACTCCAGGTCAAGCAGTGATGGTGCCACTACCAGAACCAGGCAGACGAACTTAATAGTTCAGTGAGCTTGATTACTATTTAATAGAATTTCTTGAGATCCATGCCGGCATACATGCTGGCTACCTGCTCACCATAGCCATTGAACATTTGAGTTTTAATCTTTGGTGCAAAAGCCCCTTTAGCGTCACCAATGCGCCGCTCCATCGCCTGGCTCCAGCGCGGATGATCCACCTGGGGATTCACATTGGAATAAAAACCGTACTCACGGGCATCAAACTGACTCCAACTCGTTTTGGGCATTTCTTCAGTAAAGCGAATCTTCACAATGGACTTTGCACTCTTAAAGCCATACTTCCAAGGAACTACTATGCGTACTGGAGCACCATTTTGTTTGGGCAAGACTTCACCATATAAACCAAAAGTAAGCAGAGTGAGTGGGTTCATAGCTTCGTCCATACGCAGGCCTTCGCGATAGGGCCATTCAATAATATTGCTCTTGATTCCTGGCATTTGTTTTTTATCTGCCAGAGAAATAAATTCTACAAACTTGGCAGAGCCTAGAGGCTCGACCTTATTAATCAATTTGGATAGGGAATAACCATCCCAAGGAATCACCATTGACCAACCCTCAACACAGCGCATACGATAAATACGCTCTTCCATTGGCGCCAGTTTTAATAAAGCATCGATATCTAAAATCATCGGCTTTTTGACTAAGCCTTCAATCGCAATAGTCCATGGGCGAGTTTGCAGGGTATGCGCATACTCAGCAGGATCTGCTTTATCAGTTCCAAACTCATAGAAGTTGTTATAGCTCGTGACATACTTATAGGGTGTGAGCTCATCTTTGGATGCATAAGTTGGGTTGAGTGCAGCAGTCAACTTTTCTGGATTAGCAGCGAATGCTTGCCTTGAAAACCAAGGGGCTAATGCCATGCCAAAGCTTCCTGCTGCGGCAGCCTTAATCAGATTGCGACGGTTCTCAAAAACAGCTTGAGGGGTGATATCACTCGGATGAATTGTCTTATCAATAAATGGCATGGGATATCCCTAATGAATGTAATGCGCTTATTTTGCTACTGATGAGAATTTATTGCTTGCTGATCTTCATGAACCCCCAAAGAAAAAGGCAAACCCGAAAGTTTGCCTTTTGATGCCCAGCTAGATTAGCTCTTAGTAGCTTTGCGTGATTAAGCCCTAGCAGCCTTTAAAGCAGCATTGAAAGTAGCGCTAGGACGCATTACAGCCTTGCACTTCTCTGTATCAATCACAAAGTAGCCACCGATATCCGCTGGCTTACCTTGCACTGCTTTGAACTCATCAACAATCTTCTGCTCGTTTGACTGCAGAGATTTAGCTAAAGGCGCGAAATAAGCTTGCAATTCTTTATCTTCAGTCTGAGTAGCTAAGGCTTCTGCCCAATACATTGCCAAGTAGAACTGGCTACCACGGTTATCTAATTCACCGGTACGTGGAGAAGGTGACTTATTGTTTAGTAATAATTTACCAGTAGCCTCATCCAAGGTACGGGCCAATATCTTCACTTTAGAATTGCCTGTCTTATCGCCCACATCTTCTAAAGATACTGCTAAAGCCAAGAACTCACCGAGTGAATCCCAGCGCAAGTGATTCTCTTCAACCAACTGCTGCACATGCTTCGGCGCAGAACCACCAGCACCAGTTTCAAAGAGGCCGCCACCTGCCATCAAAGGCACGATGGACAACATCTTCGCACTAGTGCCTAATTCCATAATTGGGAATAAGTCGGTGAGGTAATCACGCAAGATATTGCCAGTAACAGAGATGGTGTCCTTGCCACGAATCACACGCTCGAGCGTGTAACGCATTGCGCGAGTCTGCGACATGATCTGAATATCTACACCCTTCAGATCATGGTCTTTGAGGTAAGTATTGACCTTCTTAGTCAACTCAGCCTCATGTGGACGGTACTCGTCCAACCAAAATACTGCTGGAGTATTGGAGAGGCGCGCGCGATTAACAGCTAACTTCACCCAGTCACGAATCGGCGCGTCTTTCAGTTGGCACATACGCCAGATATCGCCCTCTTCCACATGTTGCTCGAGCAATACAGTGCCGTCATCAGCAACGATACGGGCTACGCCCGCTTCGGAGATTTCAAAAGTCTTGTCATGTGAACCATACTCTTCAGCCTGTTGAGCCATCAAGCCCACATTGGGTACGGTACCCATAGTAGTTGGATCAAAGTTACCGTGCGTCTTACAGAAGTTAATCATTTCTTGATAGATACGTGCAAAGGTACTTTCTGGAATAACCGCTTTAGTGTCATGTAAGCGACCATCAGCGCCCCACATCTTGCCGCCAGCACGAATCATTGCTGGCATAGAAGCATCTACGATCACATCGCTTGGAGAATGTAAGTTCGTAATGCCTTTCGCAGAATCCACCATCGCTAATGCTGGGCGGTGTTCATGGCAAGCGTGCACATCTTCAATAATTTCTTCGCGCTTTGACTCTGGCAGAGTCTTAATCTTTTCATATAGACTGCTCATGCCGTTATTGACATTGACGCCCAGCTCTTCAAACAGCTTGGCATGTTTCGCAAACGCATCTTTATAGAAAATCTTCACAGCGTGACCAAACACAATCGGGTGAGAGATCTTCATCATGGTGGCCTTTACGTGCAAGGACCACATCATGCCGCTCTTATAAGCATCTTCGATTTCTTGTTCATAGAATTCGCACAATGCTTTTTTGCTCATGAACATACTGTCGATGATTTCGCCAGCAATTAAAGAGACTTTTGGTTTGAGAACGATAGTTTTTCCGCTTTTCGTAACCAAGTCCATCTTTACATCGCATGCCTTAGTCATGGTCATTGACTTTTCGCCAGCGTAGAAGTCACCGCCATGCATATGCGATACGTGAGTACGAGAAGCTTGGCTCCACTCGCCCATCGAGTGAGGATGTTTACGCGCAAACTGTTTCACTGCATTTGGTGCGCGACGATCAGAGTTGCCTTCACGCAAAACTGGATTGACTGCGCTGCCTAAGCATTTGGAATAACGGGTGCGAATGACCTTTTCTTCCTCGCTCTTAGGATCGTCTGGGAAATTCGGGATCTTGTAGCCCTTCAATTGCAATTCTTTAATGGCTGCCAGTAATTGAGGTACAGAAGCACTGATATTGGGCAGCTTAATAATGTTGGTGTCTGGCAATAGGGTCATCTTGCCGAGGGCGGCTAAGTTATCAGGTACTTTTTGCTCGGCCGTCAGACAATCGGAAAATTCAGCCAAGATACGGGCAGCAACAGAAATGTCGCTCTTCACAATCTCCACGCCAACAGGTGCTGTAAAAGTTCGAATAATCGGCAGAAATGCACAAGTTGCCAAGAGTGGCGCCTCATCTGTCAGGGTGTAAATAATCTTTGATTTTTCTGCAGCCATGAACGTTTCCTTAATATTGAAAAATTACAGGGCTAGGTTTTTACCCAGCCAGTCTCACATCCGCATTTTGCAAGCCGCTTTTAGCGCACCCATTGCCAATGTGGGGAGCCTTCCATTTTAAATCATTGGACTTGGCAAAATAGGTAGATTTAGAGCATAAATGCCTTAGAGACGCACAATTTCAGGGAATCTATTAAAACAGCTAAAGTCGCTAGATTGCCCGTAAACTCTATCTGATGAGCAACAAGCACCCCTTACTCAATAAAAACCTCTTACTGCTCATTGTTTGCCAGGGTCTTTTCCTCACCAATAACGTTACCTTTATTGCCATCAATGGTTTGGTGGGTTTTAGTCTTGCGCCGGTCGCCTGGATGGCTACCTTGCCAGTCATGGGCTATGTCGTAGGTGGCGCCTTTTCTACCTCGATTGTTGCAAAAACCCAAAATTACTTTGGTCGGAAGATTTCTTTTCAGTTAGGGCTATTGGTAGCAGTGCTCTCGGCGCTCTTATGCGCTTACGCAGCGATTACTAAGAGTTTCTGGCTCTTGGTAATGGGCACCTTCATTGCTGGCTACTATAGCGCTAATGGACAGCTCTATCGTTTTGCTGCTGCCGAACTGACTGAAGCTAGCCAACGAGATAAAGCCGTATCTTGGGTTTTAGCTGGCGGTATTTTGGGCGCTGTGATTGGGCCTAACCTAGCCTCTTGGACCCGCGATCTTTTCGATACTGCATTTTTGGGTGCCTACCTGACGCTTTCAATAGCGGGACTGCTTGGGATCTTCGTCATGCAGTTGATTCACTTTCCAGAAGAATTCAAAACTCCGCATGCACTGTCAGATGGTAGGTCTCTAAAGACCATCCTACAGCAGCCCGTCTTTATGGTGGCCATCATTGGTGCTGCCCTTGGTTATGGTGTCATGAATTTACTCATGGCAGCAACACCACTGGCAATGCAAATCTGTGGATTGCCTTTTTCAGATACAGCCCTAGTTTTAGAGTGGCATGTGATTGGGATGTTTGCACCAGGATTTTTTACTGGATCTCTGATTCAACGCTTTGGCACTCTGAAAATTATGGGGGTTGGCGTACTTCTTAACTTAATTTGTATCTTGATTGCATTAACTGGCACCGATCTTCATCAATTCCTCCTTGCACTCTTTTTACTGGGGGTTGGTTGGAACTTTTTATTTACTGGGTCTACCTCTTTGGCGATGACCGCTTACAAACCCAATGAACGGGACAAAGCTCAGGCTGCAATTAACTTTTTTGTTTTTGCTACGATGGCATTCACCTCATTTGGATCTGGTGCGCTCATTACTTCACAAGGTTGGGACTTCCTCAACCTAGGATCAATCTTTCCTGTCGTGATCACTGCAATAGCTTTGTTATGGCTAGCTAGCCAAGATAAGAAACAGAAGACGCAGAAAAAACACCTGTCAGCTTAAGAAGTTTTTGCGAGCGGTAAATTAAATAAGAGGTTTTGGGGTTTGAGCTTAAGTTGCTTTTGCTCATTCATGGCGATTGCCATATAGACCGGCTTGCCTGCCTGCGTCTTAGCTAGGGCTGCCTCATCGATAAAGTCTAGACGGAACAGACAGATCACTTTCTCTAACTCATCTGCTTCAACAGACTCCTTGTTGTATAGCTTATTGAGTATCTCAGTCGCCACTGCATCTAAACCTACATGCCATGACCACTTGGGATCGCTAATTTGTTGCATGGGAGTAATGCGAACCTTGGCTCCCAAAAAATGCTCTATCCATTTTTCCAAGACACGGCAAAAGTGATTAATTGGTTCATGTCCAAAGTTCAGCTGTACTGCGAAATCAAAATCTTCATTTCGGGTCCAGTACTCAGTGGCATTTTCTTCATACAAGACATCTAAATCAGCTGACCTCATCGTCATGGATTTACCTTTGAGTAAGTCCATGATGTTCCCGGTATCGCCTGCTTTGGCATTGCGGGCTATCACTTCTTCGTCCGCGCCCATCACAATCGCGTCTTCGAGTACGGTAATCTTTTGAGTTCTGAAGAACAGTTCGCCCACACGTACTTCCAGAGGATGGGCTTGGTCACCCAATATATGCCTTACAAAGATCTGGGCTAATTGGGCTACAAATAAAGGCGGTACATCCACTCCCTCGCCCTTGAACAAGCTCATATAAAAACTCTCTAGGGAACTGGCAGCCAATAGCCGCGCTCGATAGCGCAACCAAACCCGGTAGTTTTCTTGTATGTCCTCATCGGCCATAGTGGTAATTTCATGGTCGGCAATATCGGCACGGGGGTTTTGTAGCAAACGCTGATGCAAGGATTGCTCGATAGCACAAGATTCTGGAACCAAGCTCAGCTCAGGCCTATACAAATAGGTTCGTAAAAAGTCATCTGTCACCAAGAGTTGATGGTCTGGACTAACTAAGAGGGTGTTATATGCGGAATTGGGCCAATAATTTGTCATGTAATGGAGCCAAATGAGGCTCACCATCAGAATCAGTAAGCTCAGAATATACTAGCTAGTCAATTTTTGTGAAATAGGAAAAATATCATGAGTGAGCTCAAAAAAATCGATACCGTCATAGGTGACGGCAAAGAAGCGGTAACTGGTAACCACGTTGACGTGCATTACATAGGATGGCTCTATGACGACAAAGCAACTGACTATAAAGGTCAGAAGTTTGATAGCTCTCTAGATCGCGGCCAACTGTTCAGCTTCCCATTGGGCGCTGGTCATGTGATTAAGGGTTGGGATGAAGGCGTTGCTGGTATGAAGATTGGCGGCAAACGCACACTCATCATTCCTTCTGACATGGGCTACGGTCCACGCGGTGCAGGTGGCGTGATTCCACCAAATGCCACTTTAGTTTTTGATGTAGAGTTACATGGCGTCAATTGATTGCGATGTCATCTGCCCTATTGAGCGGAATGTAAAAAGGTCACCCTAGGGTGACCTTTTTTATCTCATTGCTTCTATAAATTGAGGTATCACTTAGCTCAAGAACGGGAAGCCTTACCATTTAAGGTCAAACGATTGGTGGAGCCGCTTTGGCAAAGGCTAATGAGGTGATTTCTTTCGGCGATTACCTTGTCAGCGTAACCACCATCATTCTCGGCATTGGCAGCGCCCACGTAGTACTTCAAACCATTGCGCAATGAACCTGCGGTAGCGATCAAGTACTTCAAAATATAGGCGCCCACCCGAATATTCACTTCAGGCTTCACGGCTTCAGTCGTGCCGCCATACAAATCATATTTATCTTTATGCACTGAAGTCATGACCTGCATGAGACCTTCGGCGCCTGCATGACTCTTGGTATTGGGATTGAAGTTTGACTCTACTGAAATCACAGCCAACAACAGCACTGGATCAATATTGACTTCTTTTGCAATCAAAATAGTGTTCGATACGTACTCTTCGATCTTGGCACGCTCAAGCTTGTATTTCTTCTCAAAGAAATCGGCAACCGCACGTTGATTTTGAATCGAGCCCATCAAGTTGCTATCTAACGCTTGGGGGTCAATCCTGGAAGTCGGAATCCGATCGGCTAAATGGGAAATCGATTTGACCTGCATTTGCGCAACTGATGGCATCAATAAAGCAACTGTTTGCTGCTTGGCGCTGCTTAAGCCAGCTGAGATTGGATTGGATTTACTGTAGAGCACAGCTGCGATTTCAGAATTTACCGTCTGGGTAGTGCTGTCGTTTGCTGTTTTATATTCCTCGAGCATGCTAAAACCATTGCTCCAAACAATATGACGGGCTTCATCTGGAACTAAGACTCGGGCTAAATCAAAAGCACCAGCATTAGTACCGTTACCAGAAAGCCAAAGACCTACCACCATGAAGACAGCGACAACGAGAACGCCATTGATGACTCGGTAAACCGGAGTCATGGCATGCGCTAGCAGATCTTTAAGCACCAGGATTACTGGCTTCTGATCTTGCGCCCCACTCAAATTGTTCGTTAAACATTTACTCATCTATTTATTTGCGACACCCCTAAAACCCAGATACTGATTTATGTTGCATCGCAATACGTAAAAAACATGGGTCATCCTAAGAAGGTTCTTATATCAAGTCAAGAATAAAGAAAGTCATTTTGATAACTTTTTGATCTTGAAATACGGGATCTCCTGTATATGCCTTCTCATATTGATATTTAATCTATTAAAATCAATCACTTATAGAAGTTAGGGAACACTAATTTCATAGTGTAAAAAAATGCTTAAATTCCGACTTTTTTACGATTTGGTCTAAAAAATAGACCCTAAAAATCGTACATCTAGTGTTTTGGGGTCAAATTATTTCTACTGGTAGTACTACGCGCAGATTGCTGCAAGGCATTATTTTTAATGCATTTCTTAATAAATAAGCTGCTTTTATCGAAACCCAACTCCCTATTATGGCTTGATTCTAATTGGCTCCACAGCTAGTGCGGATGAAAAGGGAAGAAAGATCTGGTGGCTCGTCCTACACTGACATCCTATGAAAATCCTTCGCAAGTCTCTTGTCCTTGGCGCCCTTCTCAGCCTGCTCAGTCCCCTGAGCGCCTTTGCCTTATTTGAAGAATGCAAAGATCTATTTCCCCAGCAACAAACACCCAAGACCCAAGCAGTAGGACGTGATCTCTGTTTTGATAGCTTTGCGATCTATTACTCGCCTACCGATAAGAAGCCTATCTATACAGTCGAGAAGCTGAGTAAAGAGCAGCTATCGGCACCTCACCCTAAAAGAACTAATCAGTTTTATGAGGAGGCTAGGCTGCCTCTAGCAGAGCGCTCCTTACTCTCAGACTATCGTGGCAGTGGCTATGACCGTGGCCATAACGCTCCTGCTGGTGATATGACTAATGAGCGGGCAATGGCTCAGTCCTTCTCATTGGCAAATATGATGCCTCAGGCCAGACAAAACAATCAGGGCATTTGGGCTAAAAATGTGGAAGAGCCGACTAGACTCTATGTCAAAAGAGTCGCTGGTGATGTTTTTGTCTACACCGGATCAACTGGTAATAGTGGCAGTATCGGCAGTAGTCGCGTAACTATTCCCAGTCATTTATATAAATTGGTATACGACGCAAGCAAAAATACGGCATGGGCATACTGGATTGAAAATACCAACGAGTCCCCTATGAGGCCGCCCATCTCTTATCAAGAGCTAGTTCAAAAAACAGGGATTGATTTTCATTTGCCACTAAATACTGAGGACACTAAATCCAAAGTAGCGCGTTCGGAAACTAACCCAAGTAAGGCTATCGTCGGCGGCTGGTACCCGGTATTTTTTGATGACTACTCAGTCGTCAAGGTAGACCAACTTATCGATAATATTAAAGAAGGTCGAGTAGGGAGTATTCAGATTCAATATGACCGTAATAGTGAGCTTGCCAAAAAAATTGTTGCTCAAGTTGAATCGCAAACATCAATGATGCCAAGCTTACTTCAAAGCAGTCCGCCAGATTCTGCAACAGTGACTTATGAACGTAATCGGGTCACTGCAATCGTGCGCTCAAAGTAATGACGATCTAGCTTTCAAACCATGTGCTCGGGCAATGGGTACCAACAGTCCACGCAAGCCGTTGTGATCTAGCGTGTGCATTAGCTCTAGCAACTGACCCAACTCTCCTTGAGGAAACCCCTCACGCGCAAACCAGGCTAAATAATTTCCTGGCAGGTCTGCTAAAGTACGCCCGGCATATTTGCCAAAGGGCATTTTCATTAAGACCAGTTTCTCGAGGGCTTCTGCATTCATTAAAGAGAAATCTTACAAGCAAAGCAGATAAGCCCTATTAATCTCGCCATTAATCAAGTCATGGTCATTTTTACAAATGAGAATGATTCTCATTTGATGATATATTGAAAATTATTCCTATTTAGATTTTTTCAACCACCAACCTGAGATGACTATGAAATTAACCATCAAAAGACTGATTGCCTTTAGCTTTATTCTCGCGACCGCCCTTCATTTCTCCTTTGCCCATGCAGGCGAAGGAGTATTCGGCTGGATCTACACACTAGACCTTCAACCCAAAGGTAAGTTGGAATTTGAACAACGTTTGCAATTAAACCAACAGCAGGCAGCTGGAACCTATGAAGCATGGACAGCAAGATCTGAGTTGGAATACGGCCTAACAAATGATTTGCAAATTGCTGGATACATCAATTCGTATTACACCAATGCAAGTCAGAACTACACCAATCCTGAAGCATGTGGAGAAGACCCCAGCTGTACGGGTGGCTATGCAGTACCTTCCTCACATGATCCTGCCACCCCTTATAGAAAGAGCGGTATTGAAGGTGGCTCACTCGAGGCCATTTATCGACTCACCAATCCAGTCACTTCTCCTGTTGGCGTTGGCTTTTATCTAGAACCGACCTGGGGGAGAAATAAAGATGAGCTCTCAGCAAGGCTTTTACTACAGTCCAACTTCATTGATGATCGTTTAATACTTGCTGGTAATGTCGTCGTGGCAAATGAGCGTTTAAAGTTTATTGAGAACGGCAATGTTCCTGAATCCATGCTTGATTTTTTAGTGGGCGCTAGCTATCGTTTTGCTCCAAAGTGGTCTGCAGGGGTAGAGGCACGTTTTCATAATGATTACTCAGAACTAAACCTGCGCAACCAAGTGCAACGCGCCACCTTTGTTGGCCCCAATATGCACTATGCCGCTAAAGACTGGTGGGTGACTGGTGCCTGGCGTTACCAATTGGCAGGTGGTAACTGCATGGGTGGCGGCGAAGCTGAATGCTCTGACGCTCGGGTATGGGATAGCCATACCGTCAATGAATTTATTGTCAAAGTTGGCTTTCCATTGAACTAAAGATAAAGAAATTCATGAACTGGAAACCCAATCCCTTTGCGATTGTTGGTCTAGCAATGGTAAGCGCACCTATCATTGCTCACGCTAAAATTTATGTGAGTGCAGAGCGAGTACAAAAAATATTCTTTCCTACTAAACAGCTCAGTCAAGCACCCATCATTATTAGCGAGGATTTACAAGAAAAGATGCGGGTGGCATCTAGTATTCGGCACCCCTTTCGAGGGGATCGCATCTGGAAAACATCTGATGGTAGTTGGCTCATCATTGATGAAGTAGTCGGTAAGCACGAGATGATTACATATGCTGTCGCTATTAACCCAAACGGCAGTATTTTAGGAATTGAGATTTTGGAATACGTTGAATCCTATGGCTATGAAGTAGCAGAAGTGCAGTGGCGAGAACAATTTGTAGGTAAGACTGCGAAAGACCCCATCAAGCTTAATCAAGATATTCAGAATATTGGTGGCGCCACCCTTTCTTGCAAACACATTACTGATGGTGTGAAGCGAGTAGCCGTTTTATATGAGTTAGCCTTGAAAAAATAAATCATGCAGCGCTGCCAAGCCCTTTTAGGTACATATGTAGAGATCTCTACTGATCAAGACAATAGCCAAGCAGTAGATAAAGCATTTGCTGAAGTTAAGCAAGTTCAAGACTTAATGGGCTTTCATCATCCTTTTAGCGAACTTAGCCAAATCAATCGTTGGGCTCACCAAGTTTCGCTTGAGCTACATCCCTGGACCGCACAAATTCTCAAGCTTGCTAAAGAAATTCATCAGCAATCAAATGGTTTATTCAATTGTGGTATTGGTCACCGACTTGTAGCTGCTGGGCTCCTGCCACGCCATATTGACTTATCTAGCCACAAAGTCGGCGGCATCGAAGATATCCACTTCCTGGACTCACAGCTCATTAAGGCTACCAAGCCCCTCTGCCTAGATCTTGGAGGCATTGCCAAGGGCTTTGCAGTCGATAAGGCTGTAGAGAGTTTGATCTCTAGCGGAATTCAATCTGGCTGCGTAAATGCCGGAGGCGACTTGCGAGTGTTTGGCGATACCCCAAGATCAATCCAAATTCGGAACCCAAACCAACCAACGCAGTTAATCGACATTGGCTCATTGCAAAATGGGGCCATCGCTACCAGTGGCTTGTATTTTACGAATAGAGATCAACAGCAAAGCCCCATCATTAATCCGTTTGCGCAAGATGAATCTGAAGTGCACATCTATTTCTCAGGCTCTTATTCCATACTGGCAAACGAATGTGTTTATGCAGATGCTCTCACTAAGGTATTAGCGCTCTCTCAGATGACTAACCATCCTTGCTTAAATTACTTCTCTGCGAAGGCTATTAGGATTGCTGTATGAGTCGCTTAGGCAGAATGCCGAGTTGGCAAAGATTCTTTGTGATTGGTGGCATGCTTGCTTGCTCTATTAGCGGTACTCTATATCTCATTGGCCATGAATTTCATATACAACGAAACACGTTTGGTAATCGCTATATATTAGCTGCTCACGGCATCTTTGCGATCTTAGCAACCCTTGCTCTAGGCTCGGTCCTATCCTTTCACCTCAAGGCTGGAATTCAATCGAAAAAGAAGTGGCTTAGTGGCTTTAGCCAATTAGGTTTTTTGGCAACGTTATTAACTACTGGAGCCTTGTTATATTACGGACCTGCAGAAATTCGAGATGGCGTTGTGATCACCCATTGGGTATCAGGGTTGATATTCTTTGTCGTCTTTTTATTGCATGGGGTCAGAATAGTAGAAATTTTGCGCTCTTAACATTTGTTGTAGCAATGAGCTTGATGGTCAAGCGTGTCAAAAGCTATCATTAAGCTATGAAAAGACCTCTTTCATCCCTACTCTTTATACTGAGCCTGAGCCTTATAGGAGTTTTAATAATGACTATTAGCAAGCCAAGCACCTTTTTAACGACCCCCTTATATGCCATCTCAGGTACGGTCAGTAATCTCAATAATGAATTACTCGAATACGTAAATCCAGAAAAACCAAGCCATGATCATTCATCGGTCTATTACCAGCGCTTTTATATTTCTAAGTTCAATTTGGGTGATAGAGCAATTGAAGCAAAGTTCTCTACCCCCATGAAGATTATTGATGGTGACTCATTAACTGTATCGGGCTATGAGAAAGGTGAAACTTTCCAAGTGTTAGCCTATCAAAACTCTAGCCAGCAAGTGAGCGCTCATGAAAACTGGATTGTATTAGCGCTGGGCGCTTTATTCTTTTTAGCAGTTGCCTTAGGTTTACTCAATAGTCAGATAGTGGTAGATGGTGATCTCATTCCTAAACTATTTTTATTTGGCTTTACTTTGGTAGCTATCTATATGGGCTATCGCGCACTTCTCATTCGGGAAGCAATTAAGGTTTTATCAAGCTCATGATGTATCTTAAGTAAAAAATATTTCTCACTATTTTTTTCTAAACCACTTTTTCAAGCTGGGCCAGAATAAGTTCACAACCAGGCCAGCAATCACCAAGCCAGCGGCCAAAATTTTCCACAAGGGTAATGACTCGTTCAAGAAATAAGTAGACGCTCCCATCCCAAAGATCGGCACCAATAATGGCGCTGGAGCAACCACTGCTGCAGGATGCTTAGAGAGTAGCCAAGCCCAAGCTGCGTAACCAAAGACGGTGTTACCCCAGGATTGCCAAAAGACGCCGATCCAAGCTCCTATGGGTGCAGAGATTATTGAGCCACTGATCTGCTCCCAGCCACCTTCAAAAATCCAGGAGAGCAGAAAGAGGGGTGGAAGTGAAAATACACTGGCCCACACCACATAAGACAGCATATTGATAGAGCCGGCGCGACGACTCACTGTATTGGCGATACCCCATGAGAGCCCCGCGATCACCACTAAAGCCAATCCCAGAAATGTCGTGTCTGCATCAGTATGGAGTGCAATGATGGCTAGACCAGTCATGGACACGAAGACTGCTACTGCTTGATACAGTCTCAAACGCTCCTTTGCAAAAAACATTGCAAAGCCAATTGTGAAAAATACCTGGGTCTGAATTACCAACGAAGCTAATCCTGGAGAAATTCGTCCATCAAGCGCAAAAAACAAGATCCCGAATTGCCCAACTCCAATAGCCAGACCGTATGCACAAAGATTGATCCAAGAAACCTTGGGCATTGGGATGAACAGTGCTAATGGCAAAAAAGCAAAGGTATAGCGCAGCGCTGCAAATAAGAATGGAGGGAAGGCATCTAAAGAAAGTTTGATTACTACAAAGTTGGTGCCCCACACCGCGACAATCGCTAAAGCTAGTAAAAGATGGCTTAAGGGTAATTGATAACTTTTATGGCTATTCACTAGTGAGCAACTCCGCAACACGCTCTGCAATCATCATTGTGGGAGCGGCGGTATTACCCGAAGTAATGGTGGGCATAGCAGAGGCATCTACTACCCGCAGATGATGAATGCCCTTTACCCGTAATTGAGAATCTAGCACTGCCATTGGGTCATCAGCACGCCCCATCTTGCAGGTACCTACTGGGTGAAAGATCGTAGTTCCAATATCGCCTGCAGCCTTCACCAACTCTGCTTCGGTTTGATACTGTACGCCAGGTTTATATTCTTCTGGGGAGTATGGCTGGAGGGCTGGGCTTTGCACAATTTGACGGGTGAGTCGTAATGACTCAGCTGCAACCTTACGATCTTCTTCGGTCGCTAAGTAATTAGGCGCAATGACTGGCGGCGCTTCAGGATCCACTAAATTAATATGCACACTACCACGTGATGTTGGCCGAAGATTACAAACACTGGCCGTAAACGCATTAAAAGAGTGTAAGTCTTCGCCAAACTTATCTAGTGATAAGGGCTGAACGTGGTATTCCACATTGGCACGCTTTTGTGTTGGCGAGCTATAAGCAAAAGCGCCCAATTGGGAAGGCGCCATCGACATCGGCCCAGAGCGCTTGAAGAGATATTCCAAGCCAATCATGATTTTGCCAAACCAAGAGTTTGCTTGGGTATTAAGCGTCTTAATGCCATTGACTTTGTAAACCATCCGTAGCTGCAAATGGTCTTGCAGATTTTCACCAACGCCCGGTAAATCTGCGATGACCGGGATACCTAATGAAGATAGATGGCTAGCTGCGCCAATACCAGAGCGCTCTAGTATTTGCACACTGCCAATCGAACCTGCGCACAGGAGTACTTCGCCACCCTGGTCAATTGAGCACAGCGCCTCACTAACCATGCCATCCTTTAAGTACTCAAGACCATAGCAATTCTTAGTGGTGGGATCAATTTTGAGCTTAGTGACTACTGCCTCAGTAATCACCGTGAGATTGCTACGCTTAGCAGCGTCCTTTAAAAATGCCTTGGCAGTATTTAATCGCAATCCAGCGCGCTGGCTCACATCAAAGTAACCTACGCCAAAGTTATCACCCTGATTAAAGTCATCCGATGCTGGAATGCCTGCCTCTACAGCAGCATCTCTGAATCTATCCATAATGGGCCAGCGCAAACGTTGCAAAGATACCGTCCACTCACCACCTTTACCATGCCATTGATTGGCGCCGCCATGGTAATCCTCAAACTTTTTGTAACGCTCTAGCGCATTTTCCCAAGACCAAGCATCATCGCCAGTTGCCTCTACCCAAGAGTCGTAATCGCCTACTTGGCCACGCATATAGATCATGCCGTTAATAGAGGAGCAGCCACCCAGGACCTTGCCACGAGGATAGAGTAATGAACGACCATTAAGACCTTTCTCAGCAGCAGTCTTAAAACGCCAATCCGCTCTAGGATTGTCAATGCAGTAGAGATAGCCCACTGGAATATGAATCCAGATGTAGTGATCGCTCTTGCCCGCTTCAATGAGCAATACCTTCTTATTGGGATTTTCAGTCAAGCGCTTAGCCAACATACAGCCAGCGCTGCCTGCCCCAATAATGATGTAGTCGTAGGTATTTGCTTGAGTCATGTATTTAACATCATATAGAGCGCTATTCGCTTTAATGCCTATTATTTACCAATACAAAAAAACAGGCATTTCTTGTCACTTTTGTTGATTTGATATAGAATCAAATTTGATCTAATATTAGATCATGAGAACTACGTATAAAAAAGCTTTTGCCCAATTTGTAAAAAAGGCCCCCAAACCTTTGCAGTTAGCAATTGAAATCAGTGTCGCTGAAGTTTGCAATAACCCCAGGATAGGCCAACAAAAGCTAGGCGATCTCCAGGGGATGTTTATTTATAAATTTCGCTTTAATACGCAGGAGTATTTAATGGCATATCAATTTGATCATTTTGCAGGTGAATTAAAAATAACCTGGATTGAGTTTTGCCAAATCGGACCTCATGAAAATTTTTATACACAATTAAAAAAATCCTTTCGACTCCAATGACAACTTCAAGCCACTTCAATACAGAAAGTGAGATGTATATATGACTCAATCAATGACTGCAGAGGCTCTATTTGCTCAAGTGAAACAAATGCCCGCAAAAGAACGTATTAAATTTTTCTCTTTAATTGCAATAAATGCCTTTCAGGAGACTGACTACACTCATGAGCAGGTATTTGGACACCTAAGAAATACGACCTTTTCGGCTGAAGAGGCTGCAGAATTTTTAGAGATCTCAATTCCCACCCTACGAAGACATGTTCAGGCGGGTAGATTGAAACCCTCATCAATTATCGGAAGAAGCCAGCTATTCTCTAGCGCCGATCTAAGACTTTTAAAGCAGAAAATGAACAAAGAATAGTTAAAGCGCAATACCCGTCTAAAATAAGACTATGCATATTAATGAGAAGAATCGGACGCCTAAAGTAGTTGAGGCAGATGAAGGCCCGAGCAAGTCTGAGCTTAAACGCCAGATGACTGAGCGCCAGAAATTGGCTGAAGTCTTGGCGGCCTTAAGTAGCGATGCCCTCAAAACCATCCCCATGGATGAGGCAATCAAAGTAGCGATTGCAGAAACCAATAAGATCAAAAGCTTTGAAGCAATTCGTCGCCATAAACAATACCTTGGCAAACTCATGCGCTTTTTGGATGCAGACGAACTAGATGCCATTCAAAAACGTCTAGATGCCATTCAGGGGGTTAGTAAGGCAGAGACTGCCAAGCTCCATTTTTTAGAGAGCTGTCGCGATCGTCTGATTGCTAATGATGAAACCTTCTCCAAGATGATTGAGCAATATCCTGATATGGATATTCAGAATATGCGTACTCTCATTCGTAATGCGCGCAAAGAGAAAGAGCAAAATAAGCCGCCAAAGGCTTATCGAGAAATCTTTCGTGTCTTAAAAGATATGGGCTTATAAAATCCTAGCTACCAAGATGGAGGTTTTACAAGCTTTGAATTCGGAATCTTTGGTGGGAGCTGTGTTGCAGCAATATGAATTGGGCTGAGAATTTTTTTCCAATCAGCGTACCTTATTAGATCACCAGAAATATGGCGGTAGTCCTTGCTTTGAATTGGCGCTACGATTCCAATCCGAATGCTAGCGTGATATTTTTTAACAGCAGCCAACGCACCCTCTAAATCAGAATCATTACTACAGATTACTACATGCTCATATGACCCAATCCATGCACCCGTAATAAGATCAGAGGCTAAATTCACATCCGTCTTCTTTTCGTTAAAGTCGTACACCTGAACAGTTTGTAATTCGGGTGCCTGAAGAATTGGCTTGACCAATCTTTGATGCGGTTTTGTTGCAACTATTTTTCCTTGAATGATTACCAAGGACTGGGGATACATAATCTTCAAGGCTTGAAGGTATTGACGCTGCCGCTGAGTTGATTTTGGATCATCTGATATTCTGCCCAGAACTGGAGCTGTGTAGTAGCGTACCTCAACTAATTCTGCGTTTCTATCTAAAACATGCATTGCGAATAGATTAACAACGTCCAGCCATTTCAGCTTCGACCTTCTCAATAACCCATAGTAAAGGTTATATCCATCAATAAAGACAACAGTTTTGATAATTTATCTGTTCCAAAAAAGACAAAGCCACCCTAAGGTGGCCTGTCGCCCTAAAAGCATTCGTAATTCTGAACGGTTATAGAGTGAGTCGTAGACTCAACTATACACTTATTTCTAAAGAGATAAATACATCTTAAATAAAAGTGGTTTTAAGAATACAGAGATCAAAAGTTCAACCTGAAATCTTAAGTCGTAATGCCGGCGCTTCAATCCAACGATACAAATAATTCGCAGCAATCGTGCTACACACCACTACCGCTAACATTAAGGCAATTGCCAGCGCACCACTTTCATAGGCATGCAGACCTGTCGCAATATAAAGCGTATTCGCTAACAAAATCAATGCGAAGTGAATGAGAAAGGCGCAGTATGAGCGCTGACTTCCCCAAGCGATTGCATTCAGAACAGATTGAGAACCTTCTTTAGCAGGGTACGGTCTATCTCCCCAATACAGCAATGCCATTGCAACAAACCAGGCTAAGAAGTTTCTAAGCCAAATTTGCTGAAAAGAAGAAATTGCAATGAATAGTCCAATGAGCAAAAGTGCGATCTTGGCTAGACGGTTCACGTTTTGATTATCAAAGCACTTGGCTAAGTAGGCTAAGACACCTAAGCCATACGAGCCAATGAAATAAATAAAGTAAGCCTCATAAAGACCTGAGCGATTGAAAAATAAAAGTGAGCTCACTGCTAGTACGCTGATAACCCATATAACAGCCTGATATCGTGGAAAGGAAATCAGTAAGATCGCCAAGACTGAATACAACTGCCAATCAATTGCGATATACCAAGCGCCTGCTGAGATGGAATCTAAACCTAAGATTCCCTGAATAAAAAAGAGATGAGCCAGAAACTGCGAAAGAGTTTCAGATTCACCTACGAATTCATCATTCACCCAAAAGCGAGCAATATAAGCACAAGCAATTGTTAGGATTAATGCGACTGCATAAGGGGCAAAGAGGCGTAAATAGCGATTGAGAATAGTCTTTAATAATCTATGCGCGCTAAATTTGACATTGGCGTATCGACTTAAAGATTGAGTAGCCAAATATCCAGCCATGACTAAGAAGATTTGCACTGCATAACGACCATACTCAAAAAGCCAAGTCATGATGACGGGCAAAACTTGATGTGCATCCTGCGCAATTTGCCCGTAACTGGATAAATGATGCAGAATAATTAAGAGGGCCGCAAAGACCTTCAGGAAATCAATTAATAAAAATGTATGAGGGCGTACTTGGGTTTGCAAATGAATTGAATGTAAGTTAATTTAGTGATGCAGCATAGATAGCCAACACTTCAATATCTTCATCGCTTAATCCCCGCGCTGCACTTCCCATGGTGCCATCCATATCTACTCTAGTGCCAGAGCGAATATTGCGTAATTGCACAACAGAATATTCTATCGATTGGCCAGCTAATCGAGGTACTTGCTTTTGCCCCTGTAATTGGGGAGCATGACAGGAGTTACAGTAGCTTTGCTGTGTAAGTTTTAAGCCTGCAGCGACCTTAGTGGCATCGCCCGCCTTAGCTGGTGGTGGTGGTAATGCAGAAAAATAAGCCGCAATATCACGGATATCTTCATCACTGAGTGGTTTAGCAAAAACTTCCATGCCACCGCCTTTACGCATGCCTTCTCGAAACATCACTAACTGGTAAAAAATAGATAAAGGGGGTTGTGCTGCAATATGGGGAATATTTGGCGAACTGCCAATGCCATCAACCCCATGACAAGCAAAACATGTTTGCGACTTCGCTTTACCTGATGCGGCATCTGGAGCTGCGAGGGCTTGCAATGAAATGAGGCCGCAGATATTGATAAAGGCCATCACAAGGATGGCCTTTAGATTTCTACAAAACATTATTTTCCGTAAGACACTCTATAAATTGCTCCTGCTTCACCATCAGAGATTAAAAGTGAACCGTCTTTGATGACCTGTACATCGGCCGGACGACCCCAATAATCTTCGCCTTGCAGCCAGCCAGTAACAAAAGGTTCTAGCTTCACTGGGTTATTTTTAGCGTCTAGTACTACGCGCACCACTTGATAACCCGCTTTCTTAGTACGATTCCATGATCCATATTCAGCAATGAAAATATTACCTTTGTACTCAGCTGGAAATTGTGAGCCAGTATAAAACCGCATACCTAAAGGTGAAACGTGTGCGCCCAATTTCAATACTGGTTTATCAAATTCATCGCACGAACGGCCCTTGCCAAACTCTGGGTCAAGCCAGTCACCTTGATGGCAATGGGGATAGCCGAAGTTCATGCCTTTAGGACGAGTCAACCGATTTAAGGTGTCATTAGGCAAATCTTCACCAGCCCAATCTCGGCCCATATTGGTAAACCATAAATCCTTAGTGACGGGTTGGAAATCCATGCCAACGCTATTGCGTACACCAGTTGCCACTGTCTCAATAGTATTAGTCTTGAGATTTAAACGATTAATCGTTGCATGCGTAGACGGTGGCACTACGATATTAGCTGGCGTACCAATCTGGAAATACAAGTATTGTCCATCTGGACTCAACTTCAAATATTTCCAACCATGGGGTTCATCTTTCGGCAGAGCATCAAAGACCACTACTGGTGTTGGCGGGTTATCTAAATTCTGCTCAATATTGTCGTAACGAATAATGCGCGAGAGTTCGGCTACATAGAGTGAGCCATTAGCAAAGGCTACGCCATTAGGACGATGCAAGCCTTTAGCAATGGTTTTAACTTCACGCTTGCCATCTTTACTCACTACTGCGTAGACATTACCAGCAAAGCGTGTACCAACAAAAATAGTTCCACTAGGGGATTCTGTCAGGGAGCGGGCATTTGGCATACCAGATGCCCATAGCTCTACTTTGAAACCTGCTGGAACTTTGAGCTTATCAATCAAAAGTTCATTCACTGGTTTAGCTACAAGCGGTGATGGGTTAGGTACCAGAGCAGGATTCATGCCATCTGCAGTTCTTCCTTGCGCCCATGTTGGTGGGACCCCGGCCGGGCCAGGAGTCGGTGCCGGTGCTTGCGCATTGGCGAGCGTGGCCATTGCTATTCCAGCACTCAACAACAGTGTATGAATTTTTTTGATCTTCATTATTGTTCTCCCATGTGTTTCTATTTTTTATTTAAATAATTAATGAACCAATGCAATTGCATTTTTCGTATTTCATTCTAAACCGATCAAAGTACTGCAGTGCACCATATTAAACACTCAAAACACAATTCTTGCCCCCACGGAAATTGCCTGCGGCATCCCAGCCTGATAGGCAGATGCCTGAGAAGCAATATTAAAGGTGACATATTGGCGGTTGAATAAGTTCACTACTGAGGCAAAGACCGAGGCTTGTGGCGTTACTTGGTAGTTCGCCTTGAGGCCTACAACGGCATATGCCGGCACTGGCAAAGAACCAGTTGCCATCCAAGAATTTCCTACATAACGAACTGTAGTTGTCAGGCTTGCCTGTGGAACGGGGTAATAAGTCACGCCTGCATTAGCCATATTCATCGGCACACCGCCGACTTGAGTGTTGACTGGGTCAGTGGTTGCACTCCATGTCAGTACAGTACGAGTATAGGAATAGCCGCCATCCAAAGCCCAATGTGCATTGACATCATGGTGATACTGCAATTCAATACCGCGGCTTAATAGATTTTGTTGGTTAGTGTAATAACTGACATTGGTATAACCACCCGTACCCATACTGCAACCTGAAATACCTGAAGCATTACATAGACTAGTGGCAAAAGCTGAATTCGCATTAGTGATTTTGTAGCTCGTGATGGCATTTTGAATATAGTTACTAAATCCAGTTAGTTGCGCAAAACCACTCTTCCAGCGATAGTCCGTGCCCAACTCATAACCCGTCATGGTTTCTGGCATTAGATTGGGATTTGCTATGGAATAACCCGTTGTACTGTTGCCATAGCTACGCAAAGTATTGTTCATGCTGGGCGCATGAAAAGCCTGGTAAGCAGCAGTTCTCAGATCCCAATTACCAGTGGCTTTATAGAGCAAACCAAGTGATGGACTGAATTGAGTCTTGCTTTGATTAGGGATATTTTGATAAGTGGGATTGGCGCCATTAGCACCCGCGTTATAGAGCGTTGGAGTCTGACTATTCCATAAATCTACTCTTGCACCCAGAGTCGCTTCCAGAGGAATAGTACTTGCGCTTGATTTTAGTTGGCCGAGTAAGCCATAAAAGTTTTGCTGCCCCTGAGCATAGTTCACACTTGTAACTGCCCCACTGCCCGTTGAGCTGAGATTATTAGTCAAATTGGATGCCGAGATATTGCGGGCATCAACTCCAAGGATGTATTGATCAATCCCAACAGATTTTAGGTCATGCGTATATTGTGTCGAAGCGCCAAGCGTTGAATAGGGATTGGTGTAATTTGCGTTGATATAAGGATTCTTTGGTGATGCAGTCAGGTTATTGGCAGTTTGCTTATAAAAGTTTGTTGCTTGATAGTAAACATTCACCTGCACTTTTTTATTCGTATCTAAATTAGTAGTAGACCCACCTGCCACATCTGCCAATTGAATTAAATTAGGAGCAATGGCATAGTTATTGCTCAAATCAGCCATGGTGCTGTAACCCATCCTCAAAAAAGCATTGGTATCTTGGGTGGGCTTGAAGTAATTTTGTAGTCGAATATTAGAATTCTTGACGGCATCGGTACCCATGCCATTTTTGATATTGCTAGGGGATCCCGGAGAAATCGCAGCGTAGTTCTGGAAACCCTCGCTTGAAAAGTAATCTGCAGAAAAACGCATTTGCATATTGTCTGAAACAATGAGATCTTTTGAGGCAGCCACATTGCCAGTGGCGAATGAGCCAATGCTTGCAGAGACATCTTGGGAGCTATTCTTGGGTGACTTGGTATTGATATTAATAACACCGCCCATGCCATAGTTACCCCACAGACTCGAGACACCGCCGCGCACAAACTCCACTGACTCAATCGTGGACATGGGAACTAGATTCCATTGCACGGTCCCATAAAAAGCATCATTTGCGGGCAGTCCATCGATCAGCACTAGCGTGCGCCCATAACCTAGACCCCGCACGTTGATACTTTGACCAGTAGGATCCTTTTGGTAATAAGGCACATCGTTTAAGAAAACTCCTGGCACATTCTTGAGTACCTGATCAATGGTTTGATCAGGTGAAGACTCCAGCACCTCTTTAGTCAGAATGGTGGTATTGAGCGACATTTGGTCTAACTGGGTGCCAGAACGAGTAGCATTAACCACCATATCGTTTAGCTTTTGATCGTAATTGGGAGGAGGTGCGATTTGCGCCCAAGCCACTACTACTTGAAAGATCAATCCAACAAATACCGTGTAATTGCTTAACCTAAAACCCATGCTGATAGTTACCAAAGAAAACTACTTTGCTTTTTTCTTACCCATCAAAGAAGCTAGCAAAGGGTTTGCCTCTGCCAGCTCTTTTTTAGATTTAGCTTTATCGGCTGCTGTTAACTTAGGGGTCTTAGCTGCATTTTTCATCCGCTGTGCAGTGACCAGGGCTAAGTTTTTGTACAGGTCCGTTTTTTTCATTGACATCAGAATTACTTTCTGGGCTGATTCTTTTAAATTACTTCGTCAGAGAGCGTGCAGCAAGACCAAGAAAAGTAAAGACCAGCCCTGCAGAAGCAATTCAATCGCGATTAATAAACCAGGTAGCCACAAGCTTGATGCTGGATAGCTATTCATAATAAGCACCCCCATCAAGATGGATATTGCTGAGGACAGTACTAACCAGATCCATTCACTGAAATGGCGATGTTGGAATGCAGAAATCAAACGCAATACCCCAGTGACAAAAAAGATTGCTGCTAACCATAAAGTAATCGCCTCAAGCGCTGGGATTGGGAAAGACCAAGTAAAGATCGCAGTAGCGATATAAAGAATAGCGAGCAACATTTGCACGCCCACACTCTTCCAGCCTTGTGACTTCAGAGCATGCAAGGCCTGTAAAACTCCACCGGCAAACAAAAAGATGCCTAGAACATTAATAGACACAAATGAAAAGAGTGTCTGACCTGCAACGCCAACCATGCCAAGCACAATAAATAAAATACCTAGGCCAATCAGGGCCCCAGGAATCTTGGCAGCCGCGCCTAGTACCTTACTCCGCATTTCGTTAATTTGGATAGTAGTGAGTTCAGTCATTTGGATGCTTTCCGTTATGAGTTAGGTGCTGCCATTCAAAATTAAAATGATCATTCTTTAGATGACCACTACTACTTACGAAGCATTATCAACAGAGTCAATAAATTCTCGTACTGTACGATTAAATGCTGCTGCTTGCTCAATATTAGAAAGATGGGCTGCATCTTCTAATACCACCATCTTAGACCCATCAATCAAACGGTGGAGCACGGTGCCCTGTTCTACTGTACAGGCTGGATCATAGCGCCCTGAAAGCACTAAAGTGGCGGTTTTGATCTTTAGCAACATAGTGCTTTGCGCCATATCTCGCACTGCGCTACCACAAGCCATGTAGCCATTAGCATTGGTACCTAAAATCATCTGACGAACTTTTTCTATATCTTTTGGTGCACGCTCAATAAAAGGTGCAGTAAACCAACGCTTAATAGTGCCATCTACTAAACCGGCGATACCTTGCGTGCGAGCGATTTCAAAACGCTCTTCCCACAAACTACGGGGCGGCATTTCAGAAGCAGTATTGCACAGCGATAAAGAGTAAATACGCTCCGGATAGCGCGCACCTAATTGTTGACCAATCATGCCGCCAATCGACAGTCCCATAAAATGCACCTTCTCGATTCCAAGCGCGTCTAATAATCCAATAGCATCATCTGCTAATTGCGCAATGCTATAAGGGCCAGGACTTACTTCAGACCCCCCATGCCCTCGTTTGTCATAGCGCAGGACGCGGTAACGATCTGCTAAGGCAGGCACATTCCAATCCCACATACTGCCATTGGCCATCAAGCTATTTGCCAGCATGAGAACGCGGCCCTCTTTGGGGCCATCAAATCGGTAAGCCACATCAACGCCATTCACCTGGATAGTCTGTTTATCTTGCATTTGCGTCATTTATCTTGAACTCCCACTAATCTTTATTTATCTATTCCAAAGAGCATGTTAGATTATCCGTTGAAACAAGCAAACACTATAAAAATACCAAGGAGATCAGATGCTCAGCTCATCTAAACAGGAAAAGCCTGCCCTCAATAGCCTCATTCTTGGCAAGCTCATCCTTGCTCTCAGTTTCTGCTTTGGGGTCAGTCTGGTTCAGGCACAGAACTACCCTAACCGCACTGTCAAAATGGTAGTCCCTTTAACCACCGGCTCAGGTGCTGATATTGCAGGTCGCGTGGTTGCAAAAAGCCTCACAGAAACCTGGAAGCAATCGGTCATTATTGAAAATCGTCCGGGTGCTGGTGGACTCATTGGTACTGGAGTCGTTGTCAATTCTGATCCAGATGGCTATACCTTACTAGTACAGTCTGCATCTTATGCAGCCAATCCTGCCATTTATAAAAAACTACCTTATGACCCACTAAAGAGTCTGATTGATGTCGCTATTCTTGGACAAACTCCGTATGTGATGATTACTGCAGCAGATGGCCCATACCAAACCATTCGGGATCTAGTGATCGCTGCTAAATCCAAACCTGGAGAAATTACTTTTGCTTCTGCAGGCGTTGGCAGCTCTACCCACTTGGCTGCTGAATACTTTAATCAAGTGATGGGGATCAAACTGATTCATGTGCCTTATAAAGGCTCACCCGAAGCGATTTCTGACACGATGTCTGGTCGCACTGCTTTCTATATGGCGCCACTAGATACTGCTATTGGCCAACTCAAGGGCGGCAAAGTAAGAGCGCTTGGGGTCACTAGTAAAACGCGTAATGCAGCCGTGCCAGATATTCCTAGTGTTGCAGAGCAAGGTTATTCCAACTTTGAGATTGGTTTGTGGTTTGGCGTGTGGGCACCTACTGGAACCCCACCCACAATTGTGAAAAAGATTAATCAAGATATGAATCAAGCAATGCAAGATCCTGAAGTCAAAACTGCCTATGAAACCAAAGGGATCAAAGCAACCCCAATGAGCCCTGCAGAATTTGCTAAGTTTGTCCGTGAAGAAATGGCCAAGTATCAAAAGATTGCTAAAGAAGCCAATATCGAGCCTCAATAAAAACTAGCGCTTGCCTTGACACAAGATCTTTCAGCACCACTGTGCCAAGCCCCCGATCCAGAGATTCGATCACCGCAGATCCAATTTCCACCGGGGGCAGTCGATTGTCATGCTCATATCTGCGGCCCCGCTAGTCTCTTTCCTTATGCGCAAGAGCGCATTTATACGCCGCCGGATGCTACTCTAGAGAACTATCAAGCGCTATTACAGATGCTGGGCATCGATCGCGCTGTACTAGTACAACCTAGTGTGTATGGCACAGACAATCGAGCAATGCTTGCTGCGCTCAAAGCCTACCCAAAACAATTTCGCGGTGTTGCAGTTATTCCAAATCAACTAACTGATGTGAGTGATCGCTATTTAGAAGAACTTCATTTAGCCGGAGTGCGTGGGATTCGTTGCAATATTGTTGATCTTGCTGACAAGTCGGCGGGATCACCGACTCAAACTCTCAGAGCATTAGCACAGCGTATCAAACCTTTTGGCTGGCATTTAGAATTACTCATGCATGTCAACGAGTACCCAAATTTGGCTACTGTGTTTGAAAACTTTCCAGTGGATTTAGTATTTGGTCATTTTGGCTATTCCCATGAAACACAGGGCATTGCTGACAAAGGCTTTGAAGGACTACTAGAACTCATGCGCAATGGACAAGCCTGGGTCAAGATGACTGGGCCCTACCGCATTTGCGATGGTAATCTACCCTATACCGACATGCGCCCATTCAATGATGCTGTGATTCGCGCAAACCCGCAAAGATTAATCTGGGGTAGCGATTGGCCCCATGTAATGGTGAAAAAACAGATGCCCCATGATGCAGACCTATGTGAGCTCTTCAGTAGCTGGGTAACTGATTCCTCCCTTAGAAAGACCATCTTAGTTGATAACCCCTGTATCCTGTATGACTTTCCGGCATTTAGTACAGTCGGCACTTAAGTAAGATATAAAAAAATCGGTAAGAAAGAAATGAAACACTATGGATAACACGCTCACCGTCATTCTTGGCATTGTTGCCATGATCCTGCCACTCGTAGTGGGACGTCTCGTCTGGAAACGCTTTGATCAATATTTTGGTCGCAATGATGAAGCCTATATGAATAGTCTAGGATATTTTCTTAAGAAAATTGGCATTACGATCCTGGTCGCTTTTGTACTCCTATGGATTTGCATCAGCTTGGTCTTTAGCGGTAGTGCGGTTTCATAAGTACTACGAAATAAAAAATAAGTCACATGAACGATCAACTCAAAACCATCTTCCTTAAAGCAAAGTTGAACTTTGCTGTACTGGCAGCTATTCTTGGAATTGCTGTTATAGGTAAGTTCACCAATCCCCAATTGACCAATACGGTTTTTCTAACTGCAGACCAATTGGTGTCCGATCTTTACATCGTCTTTATTGCTATCACCTTGGGCGCTTTTATTCCCAACTTCAAGCTAGTCGCATTTGGCTCCATTGGCTCATTTATTGGCCTAGCCATCCTCACGCAATGGGGAATCTTTACCTACCTGACAATTGATTATCTCTTTGCAATCTTGATTGTCATTCTCGGTTTTGCATCGATTGCCAATCTCTATAGGCACTATCGAGAATTTAGGCTGTAAATATCTAATCTTCTTTAGTCTGCGCTCTTAACCAAGCCGCAAAATCGAGTTCTGTATTCTTGTCAGAGGCAACGTCAATAATCCAGTCGCCCAAGGCATAATCATTGAAATCAATACTGATACCATTCGAATCAAGAATAAAAGCCAAGACAGTTGCTGCAGTTCGCTTATTAGCATCATGAAAACAGTGTGCCTTAGCGATAAATGTTGCATAACAAGCAGCTAAGTCAAACGCGTCTGAAATAAAACCATACTGCAATCTGTTATGAACTCTTTCAAGAGTTGCTACTAATGACTTATTTTTAGCTAAACCCTGTAATTCATTAGCGCCAATAACTACCTCGTGGATTGCTAAAACCTGATCCACATTAACCACAACAAATTGAGACATGGATTACTTGTCCTTTAGATAATCCAATACATGCTCAATTTTTGGAAGTTTGTTTTTGAGAAATACTTTTAACTGATCATCTGAAGCGAGCTTCAACTCAATATCTGCCACCGCGCTTTTAGGAACGAAGTAACCTATTGCTTCATTACGATTAAGAATGGCAACAGGCTGATTACCAGCCTTGGCAATCACCTTGTTAGGCTCCCTCAACTCTGTGAGGGATGCAGTAAGGGGAGTCAGCAAATTTTCCATAAAAATATCCAATTAAGTACATATTTAAATATACATTTAAATATGTAAAATTACAATAGATCACATTCTTAGATCTTAAAACAGAGGCGAAATAACAACATCCCTGTTTTAAGGCAAATAAAGGCTACTACCACCAAAACCTATTAGCATCATGCTTAT
>Ga0194042_1000002_pt1 | contig 110211 bp, 108 predicted proteins | sample JunL4412m_MetaG_FD_148974 | JGI IMG/M metagenome (GOLD analysis project Ga0194042, IMG submission 148974) | Anoxic zone freshwater microbial communities from boreal shield lake in IISD Experimental Lakes Area, Ontario, Canada - Jun2016-L442-12m | ecosystem: Environmental > Aquatic > Freshwater...
AAAATGCTGGGTGCCGGTATTTGTGATGGTGACAAGGTAGTGGTGGATAAAGCCCTGAAGCCAAAACACAAAGACATCGTGGTGGCGGTAGTCGATAGCGAGTACACCATCAAGCGCCTATATCAATTATGTGGCCGCATTGAACTCCAAGCAGAAAACCCAAGCTATCAAGCCATCACCTTTAACGAAGGTAGCGAGTTGCAAATCTGGGGCGTAGTCGTCGGGGTAGTACGCAAATACAGCAATGCGAGTAGCAGATACAACAAGGAGGCAAAGTCATGAACCCCCTTTTTGCACTCGTTGATGTCAATAACTTTTATGTTTCTTGTGAGCGCGTGTTTCAGCCTAAGTTAGAAGAAGTGCCGATGGTAGTGCTCTCTAATAACGACGGTTGTGCAGTAGCGCGTAGTGCAGAAGTCAAAGCGCTGGGTGTGAAGATGGGCACGCCTTGGTTTCAGATGCAAGACCTCGCCAGAAAGCATGGCATTCAGGCTTACTCTTCCAACTACACCCTATATGGCGATATGAGTAGCCGCGTAGTGCAAGTGCTCAAGGCTTTTACACCGAACCTGGAGGTTTACAGCATCGATGAGAGCTTTTTGCAAATCGAGACTGTCTTAAAACAATATCAAGACACGATCGAGCTAGGAAAAAAAATCAAGCAGCAAGTCAAAGACACCACTGGTCTGCCAGTCTGCGTTGGTATTGGTGCGAGTAAGACCCTAGCGAAGTTAGCTAATCACTTAGCCAAGAAACACAAGCAGTTCGCAGGAGTGTGCGATGTCAACGCTATGACCAAACCAGAGCTCTATCAATGGATGAGTGAGACTGAAGTGGGTGAGGTATGGGGTATTGGTAGACAAATTGCTAAAAAACTCAAAGCCCAAAATATTCATAGTGTGTTTGATCTCTTGCAGGCTTCACCACAAGCGATGCGCCAACAGTTTGGCGTCGTGATGGAACGCCTGTGTTATGAACTGCGCGGGACCTCTTGCTTAGGGCTTGAAGAAGTCGCCCCAGCCAAACAACAAATCATTGCATCGCGCAGCTTTGGAAAACTCGTTACTAGTCAGGCAGAGCTTGCTGAGTCAGTTGCCACCCATGCAGCGCGCGCAGCGGAGAAGCTCAGAGCCCAAAACAGCACTACGGGCGCGCTCATCGTATTTATTCAGACCAACCCATTTAAGCAATACGAGCCACAACATCATCAAAGCATCACGATTCCATTGCCTGACCCCAGTGATAACACGCTGACATTAACCAATGCAGCCCTTACGGGTCTCAAGCAAATTTATAAACCAAACTTTCGTTACAAGAAAGCGGGCGTCATTCTGAATCTCATTAGTGACAAGCCTACTGTGCAGCAGTCTCTATTTGAAGATATTGAGACCAAAGGCAAGTCTGCACATCTCATGAAAGCGATGGATCAGATTAACACGCGCTTTGGTAATGCAGTACTCAGATCAGCAGCGGCAGGAACCAATAGTACAAAACAAGAGTGGCAAATGAAAGCAGGTAATAAGTCACTGAACTACACCACCCAGTGGGATGAGTTACCCGTAGCAAGATAAGAAAAGAGAAGAAAAAACAACAGCAAAACAGCAAAAAGGCAACAAAAGACCACTTTTTTACGAGCTCATTTTGTGAGCTTTTGGATCACTATTCTTGATATATCGCAGTCAATTAACGCAGTAAAACCCCTTTAGGAGCAAGCAAATGGACTTATTAAATCACTTTAACGGTATCTCACTAGCAGTCATCATGATTTTGTCTTACTGCGCAGTGCTTAAAAATACCAAGCGCCATGAAAGCGTCATCAAAGTGCCACAAAACAGGCATTAAATCACAGGTCCTAGTAAGAGATTCGTATAAAAAATAGTAGTTGCAGCAGGTTTTTTTGGGGGAATAAGGAAATCACGGACTCCTTATTCCCTAATTCTTTTGAATCTCGCAAATAGCAGATATTATTTTGGTGGCGGATGTTTTAGTTTGAGTCTGTTCTCCAAACTCCTGTTGAGTTTTCCATGCTAGGATACGATTTACTGCTATAGCAGTGGAGTGCTCAAGGAGAGATTCTTCCTTTAAGAATTCATCAAAATTTTCGCCAATATATTTTTTCTTCATAGATGTGCCTTTATCTGCTTTGTAAAGTTAAAAGCGTATCAATATTCATCTATATCTCTCATCAGAAATTACTGAAATGCTTGTAGGAAGAGGAATTGAATTGAACCCCAACCCCTGTTTTGAATGCGGTCAGTGCTGTCAGCATTTCCGGGTCAGTTTTTATCATGGAGAAATTGCAGGCAACGGCACTGGAGTGGTTCCAGGAGATCTGACAACTAAGCTCACAGAACACCTTGCTTGCATGAAGGGTACTGAAAAAGGTGGAGCACCTTGCATAGCCCTTACCCATAACAAAGAAGAAGGCTGGCGCTGCTCAATCTATGAAGATCGACCAAGCCCTTGCCGAGAATTTAATATCCTCAATGATGATGGAACACCTAATCCCGATTGCCAAAAGCTACAGCAGGTAGCCAAACAGAAAAAAGCCTTACTTAGCCAAATTTAGACTCTTCACGATTTGACTAAATGCTGCGTACTCTTGCGTGAGCTTATCTTGCAACTCTTTGCCAGTGAGTACAGCAGAAGATTCACCTGCCTCATCTAAATAGCGCAAAGTATCAGGCTCTTTCATCGCCTTGCTATAGGCTTGCACAATTTGATTAATGCGTTCGGGCTTTGTATCCTTAGGAGCAAGAATGACACGCCACAGCAAAGTCTCTTCTTTGGCAAGACCAATATCTTTTAAAGAGCTCGCATTTGGAAACTGAGCGTTTCTATTGACCGAGGAAACCAATAAACATTTAGCCTTACCCACATTCGCGTGCTGTAGTACTGGTGGAATAGAGCCTACATAGATATCAATCTGATTGGATAAGAAGCCAATAATGGTTTCACCAGCACCCTTATAGGGGACATCAACCGCTTCGATATTTTGGGTCCTAAAAATACGCTCGGCAGCAAGCTGTGCAGGACCGCCTAGACCATCGGTGCCATAGGTGTATTTCTTGGGATTTTTACGCAGCTCTTCCATAAAGGCTTTACCGTCATTTGCCGGAAAGTCAGGGCGTACACAAAAGATATAAGGGGCAGTCGAAAGCTGAATCACCGGAATGTAGTCACTCGGTGTGTAAGGTACTTTACTCGTTTGTGGTACGACGGTCACTGGCGAAGGCCATACACCTGCTAAGGTATAGCCATCGGGCGCAGAGTTAATCACTTGTGTAAGGCCAATGGTGCCACCAGCACCAGCCACGTTCTGAATGCTGATCGGCCCACCAATAAAGCGCTGAGCATCTTTTGAGACCACCCGAAAGAGAGCGTCAGTACCACCACCAGGCGCAGTAGGCACAATCAATTTCGTTACCGCTTGTGCAAAGACAGGACTGTGTAATAAACACATTACGCTAAGACCCAATAAACCTTTAGCAAGATATTGAATGAGTGAGATTAGTAAATGGCGCATATCAGAACCTTAGAAGAAACTGAGTTTAAAAATGAAAAAGCGTTTTAGGATTATGAATGAAAATATCTTCCCAAATTGCTGAATCGTCAACTGCTGATTGAATCCAAGTTAAGCAATCAGCATAAGTAAATTGGTTTTCATAGCTCAGCCAAGGCCAATCACTAGCCCAGACCAATTGCTTGGGGTTTGCTGCCACTAGAGCATCAACATAAGGCTGGATGCTGATGCCATTTAACGAGCCCACACGATATGGCGCAGAAAGCTTGACCCAAACCTGGCCAGCTTCAAGAGCTCGCAAAGTATTCTGAAAGGACGCACTCTTGATGCCCAACTTTGGATCGGGATTGCCAAAGTGATCCAGTACCAAAGTGGCCCCACTGGCCAAAATTGGAGGAACGACCTGTTCTTGTAAGTGATCTTCTATAAACAATTCAATATGCAGATCAAGCTCTCTTACTAGAGCGAGCAGTCTTTTGTATTCAGAGCTATTAATATCTGGAATGGCTTTCTTCTTATTCCAGTTGAGTCGTATCCCAACAATGCCAATTTCTTGCATCAAATGTAATTGACGCTCAAGGGTGGTGATCTCGGTAGCGGGATCGATAATTGCAGTACCCCTGAGTTGATCCGGAAAGCTACGGAGTGCATCAAACAGCAAAGTATTATTTGCACCATAAAAGCTTGGGGCGGTTAGAACCCCATGAGAGATGCCATGGCTATGGAGCACTTCTAGATATTCTTTAGCGCTCACATCTCTTGAAGGGCGAGAATGAATTTCAGGGGCTAAAGGAAAGTCGAGCGCCATAATATGGGCGTGGCAATCTATTCCCGTGACTTTGCCTTTATCTTGCATCTGTCTTCAGATTCATCCTTATAATTCTGTAAAAAGGAGACTACCATGTCCATGTACTTAGGCACAAAATTGCGCAAGCTCATTAATGAGAAGCGGGGTTTGCTGGTACCAGGAGCAGGCAATGCCCTAGCAGCACGCGTGATTGAGGATGCAGGTTTTGAGGCTGTCTATTTAAGTGGCGCGGCAATCACCAATCAGTTCTATGGCATTCCTGATCTAGGCTTTATTGGCTTAAATGATGTTGCGTCGCACACTGCAGCAATTAGAGAGGTTATTCAACTTCCCTTAATTGTCGACATTGACGTTGGCTTTGGTAATGCAGTTAATGTGCATCATACGATTAAAGTGCTTGAGCGCGCTGGCGCCAATGCAGTCCAAATTGAAGATCAAGCCATGCCCAAGCGTTGTGGCCACTTTGCAGGCAAGATCATCATCAGTAAAGAAGAGATGTGTGGCAAGATTAAAGCTGCAGTTGATGCTAGGGTGCATGATGACTTCTTAATCATCGCTAGAACTGATGCTAGATCGATCTATGGCTTTGAAGATGCACTTGATAGAGCGCAAAGCTATGCGGAAGCAGGTGCAGATATGACTTTTATCGAAGCACCAGAAAGCGTAGAAGAAATGAAGCTGATTGCTGCGCAAAGCTATTGTCCTCAACTCATTAATATTGTGATTGGTGGCAAAACTCCATCCTTACCATTAAAAGACTTATCTGCAATGGGCTTTGGTATCGTGCTCTATGCTAATGCTGCTTTGCAGGGCGCTTTACGCGGCATGACCAATGCCTTAGATCATTTAAAGAAAACGGGTGAGCTCAAGGAAGATCCCGTATTAGTTGCTACCTTTGCTGAACGGCAAACTGTCGTCAAAAAAGAAGACTTTGATGCATTAGAAAAGAAATTCTCTTGATGCAAATAAACGAATCAATCGGATTCAAGATAAAGGATGAGTAATTAATGGGAAATATTGCTCGTCTAGGATTTTTGATTCCACCTGGTAATCCCAATACCGAAGGCGAAGTCATTAAAATGGCAAGACCAGAATTCTCGCTTCACTTCACCCGAATGGTTGCGCATGGCGAGACAGGAAGTCTTGATGGGCAAGACGAGCGCAATCAAACGCAGATCGATCATTTGCCAGAAAATATTGAGCTTCTCAAATTGGTCAAGCCTACTGTGATAGCGATGGCCCATACCGCCAGCAGTTACACCCTTGGTAAGGAAGGTGAGGCCAAGCTGATTCAACAGCTTGAGGATCAATACGCAACTCCTTTTATTACCGCCTTTGGCAGTGTAGTGAAAGCGCTCAATCACCTCAAAGCAAAAAAGATTGCCTTTGGAACGCCCTACAGCGAGCAGAACACTTTACGCTGTAAACAGTTATTAGAGGCCTATGGCTTTGAGATCGTGAGTTTTGGAAATTTGCCAGGCGTCAACAATATCTATGATGAAACTACGCAGCGTGCACTTGAACTGGTGCGCCAAGTCGATAACCCTGAAGCACAGGCCATATTTGTGAGTGGGGTAGGAATGCCCACGATTGATATTCTGGCGCAAGGCGAGGCCGACACGGGTAAGCCCGTGATTTCTAGTATTGCCGCTACGATGTGGAATGCACTTCAAGTAGCAAAAGTAACTAGTAACATTGAAAATTTTGGTAGCTTACTTTCAGGAAAGCATTAAAGTGAAATTCATCCAATCTGTAGTAGCCTTGCTAGCAATCACGAGTGCTGCACTATCCCATAGCGCTGCTTTTCCAGATAAACCCATTCGCTTAATAGTTCCATTTACCGCTGGTGGTAATGTGGATAATTCTGCGCGCACAATTAGTCAGGGATTATCTGAGCAATTAGGGCAGAGCGTGATTGTGGATAACAAACCTGGGGCGAATACTCTGATCGGTGCTGAGTTTGTAGCACGCGCCAACCCAGATGGCTATATCTTGTTATTGGGAACGCCCGAGAGTCTAGCAATCAACCCCCATGTCTATAAAAAGATTAACTATGACCCACTCAAAGATCTTACTGCTGTTGGCTTAGTCGGTAATTTCCCTTTTGCATTGGTAGTTAATCTCAAATTACCCGCTAAAAATATCAAAGAGTTTGTGGCGCTTGCAAAAAGCATGCCTGGAAAAATGAACTACTCATCATGGGGTATTGGTAGTACATCCCAAATTACGTTTGAAAAGTTTAATCAAGTAGCCGGTATTGAATTAGTCCATATCCCTTTTCAGGGCGCTGTACCAGCGATCACCGCAATTGCAGCAGATGAGGTACAGGCGATGATGGTGCCGCTCTCCGTTGCCTTGCCGCAGGCAGCCGGCGGCAAAGTCAAAATCTTGGGCATTACAACTAGTCAACGCTTTGCAAGCGCCCCAGATATTTCGACTTTTCAGGAGCAGGGCTATCCAGTCGTCATGAGTGGTTGGCATTTAATCGTCGCACCAAATAAAACAAGTCCAGCTGTTTTGCAAACCCTGAATAAAAACCTGAATAAAGCATTAGAGACTCAAGCTACTAAAGAGGCGTTAATTAAGATTGGGATTGAGCCAAGCCCTGGATCAATTGCTCAAGCTAATAAACTCATTCAGACTGAATATGAGCGTTGGGGTAAAACTGCTAAAGATGCTGGCATTGCAATTGAGAAAGCAGAGTAATCAGCCAATCACTCACTTTGATGATTAGTAAAAGAGAAGGATGTACACATTGAAAATTTTTATAACGGCATTGGCTTTCATGTGCTCTTCACTCGCATTTGCAGACTACCCTGAAAAGTCGATTCGTTTAGTGGTGCCATTTGCTACGGGAGGTACTTCAGAGATCGTTGCACGCTCAGTAGCCAGCAGCCTTAGTACAAGCCTAGGTCAATCTGTTTATGTGGATAACAAGCCTGGTGGCGCTGGCAACATCGCCATGGAAGAGGTCAAGCGCGCCAATCCAGATGGCTACACTTTGATATTAGGTCACGTTGGAACTTTGGCTGTAAACCCTGCGCTATTTGGTAAAAAACTGCCTTACGATCCCAACAAAGATTTTGCACCCGTGACCTTAGTAGCAAAAGTGCCCAATGTGATTGCGGTAAGCGAGAAAAGCAATTACAAAACCTTAGCCGATTTAGTAGCGGATGCCAAAAAGAACCCAGGCAAAATTAATTATGGTTCTGCAGGCAATGGTAGTGCAGGGCACTTGGCGATGGAATATTTTTCTTCTGAAGCCGGAATTGATTTAGTACATGTACCTTATAAAGGGTCTGGCCCAATGCTGACGGATTTAATCGGCGGGCAAATTCAGGCAACCTTTAATGGCCTGCCTTCATTGATGGGGCAAATTAAAGGCGGTACTTTGCGCCCATTAGCGGTTGGCTCATTAGAGCGCTCAAAAGTATTGCCCAATGTGCCCACCATTGCTGAGTCTGGCTACAAAGGATTTGAGACTTCGCAATGGTATGGAATTATGGTTCCTGCTGGCACGCCGCAAGCAGTGATTGATCGCTTGCAAAAAGAGATTGCCAAATCTCTAAAGTCAAAAGAAGATTCTAAAAAGATGCTTGATGACGGAGCGGTCTTAGTAGGAGATACGCCTGCTCAGTTTGGAGCATTCATCAAATCTGAGCAAAGCCGCTGGGCTAAAGTAGTTGAAAAGGCAAAAATCACAGTTGATTAAGGCAATACTGCAGACAACTACTCTGGCTTAATTCCAGACTTCTTAATCAAAGAAGTCCATAGTTCAAGTTCTGATTTTAAAAAACTGACATAAGCGTTTGAGCCTAAGGTCGGTATGACAAAGCCGACTGACTCAATCCGTTGTTTCACTTCAGGCGTTTGCAAAGCCAAAATCATGGCAGCCTCTAACTTATCTAGAATCGGCTTAGGCGTTCCTTTAGGAGCGCTAATGCCAGCCCAAGAGAGTGCCTGAAATCCTGGATAACCAGACTCTGCTACGGTAGGAACATTCGGATACAGCGCATTACGCTGCAAACTGCTTACCGCAATCGGCCGTAACTTACCTGCTGCTACAAAGGGCAAGGCTGCATCTTGATTAATAAAAATCATTGGTATCTCGTTAGCCAAAATGGCATTCATGAGAGGGCCGCCTCCGCGATAAGGTATCCCAACAATGGGCAGCGGATTGCAATTGGTTTTATTTTTCATATCCGCGCAAGTGGCAGTGGCTTGGCGCATTAACTCCATCGCCATATGGCCTGAGGAAGCGTAGGTATAACCATAGTCCAGCTTGCCTGGATTTTTTCTAGCGTAATCGATCACATCTTTTAGAGTTTTAAATGGACGATCTGGGTTCACTACTAATACGTTTGGACCTAAATCAATCAAGGTAATATGGGCAAAATCTTTTAATGAATCGTATTTAAGGTTGGGATCAAGACCATGAGCAACCGCGTTTTGCCCAACACCTGTCATCACGAGGGTATAACCATCTGGCGGCGCACCAGCAGCGCGCTCAGCGCCAATGACACCGCCACCGCCACCGATATTCTCAATCACAAAGGCTTGCTTCAAGATTTTGGTGAGTTGCTCAGCAGAAATACGCGCCATTAAATCGGTGGTGCCACCAGGAGGAAAGGGCACAATAATTTTGACGGGCTTATTGGGATAATCGGACTGCGCAAATCCAGGCAGGCAAGCTGCACAAAAGAGACTGCAGACAAGCAGCGCCTTGATGAAAATGGAATTTCGACTCATCCAACCCATATATAGATCCTTATTAATCAATACCCATTTGATACCAGTAAATCAGGGTAATTAATAGCCCACTATAAAACAAATGCAGGAATACCCTTTCTTGGAGAGCAGGCATTAATATAGGGGTGTTTAAATCCACGGCTAAACCCTCATGCCAAAAAAGACTCAAGAATCCCTACGTAGTGCCCGTTGGTTCGAGCCAGATGATTTACGTTCATTTGGACATCGCTCACGCGCCATGCAAATGGGATATGGTCCTGAGGATTGGGCTGGTAAGCCCGTGATTGCCATTATTAATACCTGGTCTGACATTAATCCTTGCCATACCCATTTCAAGCAACGGGTTGAAGATGTCAAGCGCGGTATTTTTCAAGCAGGCGGATTTCCACTAGAGCTGCCAGCAATTTCACTGTCAGAGACGTACGTGAAACCCACTACCATGCTCTATCGCAATATGCTTGCGATGGAAACCGAAGAGCTGATTCGCTCTCATCCAGTGGATGGCGCAGTACTCATGGGGGGCTGTGATAAAACGACTCCGGGTTTAGTGATGGGCGCTTTATCTGCCGGCCTGCCATTTGTGTATTTGCCTGCTGGCCCCATGTTGCGTGGTAATTGGAAGGGCAAAGTTCTCGGTTCAGGTTCTGATGCATGGAAGTATTGGGATGAGCGCCGCGCTGGCAAACTCTCAGAAGCGCAGTGGCTAGAAGTAGAGGGTGGCATCGCACGCAGTCATGGAACTTGTATGACGATGGGCACAGCAGCGACCATGATGGGGATTGCAGAGGCATTAGGAATCACGCTACCAGGGGCATCGAGTATTCCGGCGGCTGATGCGAGTCATCCACGCATGGCCGCCGCTTGTGGCAGAAGAATTGTGGAGATGGTCTGGGAAGACTTAACTCCTGCAAAAATCCTCAATAAAATGAGCTTCTTAAATGCGATCAATGCCGCCATGGCTATGGGTTGCAGTACCAACGCCATCATTCATTTGATTGCGATGTCAAGGCGAGCCGGCAAAGACTGTAACGTGACCTTAGATGATTTTGATAAGGCCAGCAGAAAAGTTCCCGTGATTGCCAATATTCGTCCTAGTGGTGATCAATATTTGATGGAAGACTTTTATTACGCCGGGGGTATGCCTGCGCTACTTAAGCAAATGGGCGCGCATCTCAATCTAAGCGCGATGACCATCACCGGTAAAACGATTGGCGAGAATATTCAAAACGCAGAGGTACACAATGAAGATGTGATCAGGCCGCTAAATAAAGCAATCTATCAAGAAGGTGCGCTCGCAGTTCTCAAAGGCAATATTGCCCCTGGCGGTGCAGTCATTAAGCCAAGTGCTTGTGCGGAGAAATTCTTAAAGCATACCGGCCCAGCCTTAGTATTTGATAGCTATCCTGAAATGAAAAAAGCCGTTGAAGATGAAAATCTTGACGTCACTGAAAATCACATCTTAGTTCTCAGAAACGCAGGTCCTAAAGGTGGACCTGGCATGCCCGAGTGGGGCATGTTACCCATTCCAGTAAAACTCATTAAGCAAGGTGTACGCGATATGCTGCGCTTATCCGATGCGCGCATGAGTGGTACCAGTTACGGCGCTTGTATTTTGCATGCCTCACCAGAAGCCTATATTGGCGGACCATTAGCGCTCGTTAAAACGGGAGACTTGATTACTGTTGATGTACCCAACAGAAAAATTCATCTGGAAGTTAGTGATGAAGAACTCACTCAAAGAAAAGTAAAGTGGATTCCACCAGCACCTAAATATGAACGCGGCTACGGTTGGATGTTTAGCCGCCACATCTTGCAAGCAGAAGATGGGTGTGACTTTGACTTCCTAGAAACTAGCTTTGGTAAAGCAGTACCAGAGCCTGATATTTTCTGATTTCTTCCTGCACTTAATCAATGCTTTTATGCACTAATTGGGTCTCCAATGACTGAAATTGGGGAATGAAGCTCATTCGTAAATTCCATTCATTCCAATGCTGAACTATTTGAGGCGAAGGAACTTTTAGCGGTAGAGTGGATTGAGCGAAGTCTAAAAATCTGAGAAATAGCCTGCAAAGTAACTGTAGACACGAAAAAGCACAACACCACCAATAATCCACTCCCAGAGTGGTGCAGCAGAGCTTTTTTACATAGTTTATAGTTGAAAAGTCGTTATGCACACCTGTTTAACTACTACATTGCAAGATCCCTAATCGGAGACAAAAACATGGCTGAGAAACTCATCGTAATTCATTCTAGTTTGGCGCTCTCTGATGCTGACAAGATCATTACCCATGCACTCAAGTTGCGGCAATCTCACGGACTTTTACCCTTGGCAGTTGTGATTCTAGATTCTGGTGGAAATATGGTCGCATTTAAAAGAGAAGATGGTTGTGGCATCTTGCGGCATGATATTGCCATTGGTAAAGCGTGGGCTTCTTTAGGCATGGGGATGTCCACCCGCCAAATTCGAGATCGATTGGCCAATCGACCTACTTTTCAGGCAGCCCTCTCAGCGACATCAGATGGGCGATTTATTCCAACTCCTGGTGGCGTGCTAATAGTGAACGTGCAAGGTATCGCAATTGGTGCAGTGGGTATTAGTGGTGATGCATCTGATAAGGATGAATTTTGCGCAATTGAAGCGATTAAGTTAGCAGGTTTTATGCCCGAACCGCCATCACCTGCTGATGGATGGAATGAAAATCAGCTCTGAGTCCTTATAATGAGATTATTAAAACACTCCTTAATCGTTCTGGCATTATTAATTGCTGCAGTCGCTGTCCATGCGCAGAGCTCCAGTAGTTATCCAGCCAAACCCATTCGCTTAGTTGTGCCTTTTCCTGCGGGCGGTCCTACCGACCAATTTGCACGTCAGTATGCGCAAGCTTTATCGACTCAATTGGGAAAGCCTGTGGTTGTCGATAATAAAAGTGGAGCCAGTGGCGCGATTGGCAGCGTAGAGGTAAAAAATAGCGCTCCAGATGGATATACCTTGTTATTTGGTACTGCTTCCACTCATGTCTTGTATAGCCTGATTAATCCAAAGCCTCAGTACGACTCCATTAAGGACTTTACCGAAATTGCAGTAGTTGGTGATGCACCGATTGTATTTGCAGTGAGTCCAACAACCAAAGGTGGTTTTAAAGAATTCATTGAATATGCACGTATCAACCCAGGCAAATTGCAATATGGATCAGCAGGAGAGGGGACTTATTTGCATGTTGTGGGCGAGCGATTGAAGTATGAATTAGACAGGCTCGATATTCAGCATATTCCTTTTAGAGGTAGTGCACAAGCAATCCCCGCGTTGATTGGTAATCAAGTCAATATGACGGTTGATACATTAGGCTCATTAATTAATCAACATCGAGCTGAAAAATTAAGAATTGTTGCAATTGCCGCCTCCAAAAGATCACCTTTAATTCCTGATGTGCCCACTGTTAATGAAGTAACAGGTTTAAAAGATTTTCAGGCAGCTTTATGGAACATTGTTTCGGCACCCGAGGGTCTATCGTCTCAAGTGACTAATACACTGATATTAGCAACAACTAAGGCTCTCAAAACCCCAGAGTTACTGGAAAAATTAAGCTCAATATCAATTCAGCCGATCACGAATCTCACGGGCGTTGCAGCTACTGGGTTTATTGCCAAAGAACTTGTCAGCTTGCGGCCAGTGGTGCAAGCGGCGGGACTTAAAAAAGAATAATCCCAACTGCAGTTTATTTTTCTAGGGTAATGCCACCTTTTTTGATAATTGCAGTCCACTTCTTGATGTCTGCTGCCATCAAATTATTGAGATCCTCTGGTGGACCGATCATGGGTTCTGCTCCAAGCTCTGAAAATTTTGCACGTACTGTGGGGTCAGATAAGGCTTGGTTTACTTCCTTATTAATTTTATCCACAATATACTTTGGAGTATTTTTGGGTGCGATGAGCGCAAACCAAGCAGCAGATTCGTAGCCTTTTAATCCCGTCTCAGCAGCTGTAGGAACATCAGGAATAGCTGCTAAGCGTTTATTAGAGGCAACGGCCAGTGCTTTGACGCCTCCACTACTAATTTGTCCAGCGACATTGGGAAACAATTGAAAACTCGTTGGCACGCGGCCAGCTACTAGATCAGTCACCATATTGGCAGTAACGCGATAGGGCACATGCAGCATCTTAGCTCCAACGAGTTGTTCATAGTAGGCGCCAGCTAAATGCTGAGAGCTACCGTTGCCAACAGAACCATAACCTACGTCAGGATTTTTTCGTACATAGTCATTTAATTGACTAAGAGTTTTGATATCCAGGGTTGAGCTCACCACAATCACATTCGGCAAAACTGCAAATACAGCGATCCCTTGAAGATCTTTTTCAGGGTCATAACCCAGATCCGGATTTAAAATTTTATTAATTGCTAGAGGACCAGAGGTACTGATTCCAATCGTATAGCCGTCTGGTTCGGCTCGCACTAGTGTTGCAGTTCCGACATTGCCGCCTGCTGCTGGGCGATTATCAAAAATAAATCGAGTGCCAGTGACGTTACTCACTTTATCTAGCAGTACTCGCGTCACTACATCACTAGCACTACCCGCAGAAAAAGGAACAATCACCGTAATGGGTTTATTAGGGTAGGCTTGAGCAATGGCGTGCAGATGAAATAATGCAATGAAGCTTATCAGTGCTATACGAATAAATTTAATTATTTTCATGTTCAACCTTACCTGTGATTGATCCAAATCGATCTTCCATAACTTGCTCTAAGGGAATGCTTGCTTTTGTGTGTGCGCCACCACCGCGAACGCAATACTCTTGGGCTTGATGGGCAGATACTGGCGCCTTTCCTTCTAGCAATGCTTTGGCTTCTTGAAGTATGAGTTTTCTAAAGCGAATTATGCCCACGTCGGTAGGAGATAGATTTTCCTTAGTGCGATCAACAATGTAACCTTGGCTTTCTTGCGCCATTTGATCTTGTTCAGCAATTCCCCGTACCCCAGTAAATGAAACTGTTTTTTGCTCCTCGCGACTCATGAGATAGTTGTTGCTGCGATTTCGGATGGAAATATAGCCAAGCCCTATTTCAGCAAACTGACCATACCCACCCTTAATATACTTTTGACGTTCTGTTTCAGGTATGGGTTGATCAGGATTCCAGGCGTACACATACATCCAGCAATGGAAGTCATCAATGGGCGTCCAAGAGTAACCATAGTAGGTTTCATTAGGCATTGCTGATGGGGTGATTGAATGGGTTGGTAGTAAATATTGAGTCAAGCGCCAGTAGTGGTCTCCCGGATCAGCATTGCGAGCGCCACCAATCAAAAAGCCTACTGCGTGTTCTATGATCTGAAATCGGGGAGCAGGGTCATTGCGTAACCAACGAATCCGTTTTTCATCAGCAGCAATATTGGTGCTATCGTCTTTTGAAAAATTGGGGGCAGGCATATGTAAAAAAGAGAAGTGCGCTGTATCTAATGCCCCTTCCATCGAATGAACCCAATTACATTCAATTAATCGTTTAGTGACGTAGCGATGGCTTTTAGGAACCAAGCCCACTTCTAGTTGTGGCGCCAAAGTAGGCTGCAATTCTGGTGGACCCATATAAGCCCACACCATGTCAGCAAACTCTTGTGTGGGGTAGGATTTGATTTTCATTTTTCCATGATAGGCAGCATCCTTTGGGATATTAGGCATCTCAACGCAATTACCATTGATGTCATATTTCCAGCCGTGGTAAATACAGCGCATTCCACACTCTTCATTTCTACCAAAAAAAAGATCTGCACCGCGATGTGCGCAATAGCGGTCAATCAAACCAGTCTTGCCATTGGTGTCACGAAATAAGATTAATTCTTCCCCCATCACTTTGACCTTGATCGGAGGGCAGTCTGGTTCTGCCACTTCTTCTGAGAGCGCAACAGGGTGCCAGTGGCAACGTAAATACTCACCCATTGGTGTATCGGGTTCACTAGTAACTAAAAACGCATTATCTGCAGCAGAAAGCATATGAGTCCAGGTTTCTTAAGCTTGTTAACATCACAAATCTTAATACAAACAACCCCTCTATAGGCTAGTTTATTTGAATAGCTTCAATACACCCTAAAAGGAATGCATTAAAGCTTGAGAGATAGATGGTATGTATTGCTACGATATAAGTGCAATGCCTGACGATTAAAAATGCTCAAATAATGCTATTCTGATAAAAGATCTTTTTAACTTAGGGTTAGCATGAATCTTTTTTCCACTCTTGTTCGCAGCGCAGCCTTATTTTTAGCAATCTTGATTTTCCCGCTAACGGCAAATGCCCAGGCTTGGCCTACTAAACAGACTATTAAATTTATTGTGGTTTACCCAGCTGGTGGCGCTTCTGATGTAACAGCAAGGCTAATTGCTACAAAACTCTCTGAGTCGATTGGCCAATCGGTGGTGGTAGAGAATAAGCCAGGAGCCAACGGCATCATCGCAACTGAATATGTTGCTAAGGCAGCCCCTGATGGTTACACCATGTTGATGGCAAATTTAGGACCAAATGCAATCAATCCAGTAGTTTATAAAAAACTGCCTTATGACGCTGTCAAAGACTTCTCAGCAATTACCTTAACGACCATCGTTCCCCAATTTATTGTGGTCGCACCAACGCAGCCAATTAATTCCCTGGCTGAGCTGATTGCCTATGCAAAAGCTAATCCTGGAAAGGTCACGTTTGCCTCGGCAGGCAATGGCGCATCAAATCATCTTTCTGGTGAGCTCTTTAATGCCATGGCAGGAATCAAGATGGAGCATGTCCCCTATAAGGGCGATGCGCCAGGTCTTGTCGATGTGATTTCAGGGCAAGTCACCGTTGCCTTGCCAACCGCCATTGCTGCTGCCCCTTTTATTCGTTCGGGCCAATTGCGTGCTTTAGCAGTCACTAGCAATAAGCGCCTTCCTTCATTTCCGGATGTGCCAACTGTTGCAGAAACCATCCCTGGATTTGAGGCGGTATCTTGGGGCGGTGTGATGGTGCCAGCTGGAACACCTCCAGCGATTATTGATCGTTTGAATAGCGAGATTCTGAAGATTCTAAAAATGCCTGATGTTGCAGAAAAGCTCAAAGGCCTCGGTGCTGAGATTGTGGGCTCTACACCAAAGCAATTTGATGCCTATGTGAAGTCTGAGATTGCCAAATGGGGCAAAGTGGCACGTGATAACAACGTGACACTAGACTAGACCAGCGATATCTCTTACATTCATCTGACATGACTATCACCTTTAAAAAACTACATCCCACCTTTATGGCGGAAGTAAGCCCTATTAATTTACGGCAGCTTACTGATGAAGCCTCGCTTGAGTTGCTGCGCAAGGGAATGACGGAGTACGGCGTTTTAGTATTTAAGGGTCAAGAGTTCTCATTACAAGATCAGCTTGATTTTGCCCAGCGCCTTGACGGTGAGTTGCATTCCAAAACATCTAATGCAGCGGTGAGCAAGAACCGCTTTGGTAATGATGCCTTAACTGATATTTCGAATGTGACCCAGGATGGCGATATTATGGCGGCCGATGATCGGCGCCGGATGAATAATATTAGCAATCGTGTTTGGCATACCGATGCATCCTTTGTTGATCCAGCAGGCCGCTACTCCATGCTCTATGCACGCAATATTCCTCCAGTGCGCGCTGATACCGAATTTGCAGATATGCGCGCTGCCTATGATGCTTTAGATGCGCAAACTAAAGAGACAATTGCAAACTTACACGTACGCCATTCGATTGTGTATTCACGGCACACGATGGGCTTTGATTTTGCAGAGGAAGAAAAAGCTAAACTTCCTGGAGCAATACAGCCATTAGTCAAAATGATTGCAGGCTCTACCCGCAAAGGGCTGTATCTCGCTTCTCATGCTGACCATGTAGTGGAGTGGCCAGTGCCTGAAGGGCGCCTATTGTTAAAAGAGTTGACGGAACATGCTACACGGCCACAATTTGTTCACTATCACGAGTGGACCTTGGGTGATTTAGTTATTTGGGACAACCGCACGACGATGCATAGAGGCCGTCCATATGATGACAAGGCTTATAAGCGTGAACTAACGCGAGTGACAACCTTAGATATTGCTCGTACTTAAGTTTTAGAAAAGTTGCAACATTAATCCGCTAGAGGGTATTGCAAGGGCACAATACTTTCCTACACCCAATTCATCCTCAATCTCTATTCATTACCTACTGTTAGCTCTACGCTGAAACCTTCAATATAGAGGAGGTCAGCTTTGCGAGTTTCTATAGAGTGTTCTCACAGGCAGCTTCAGCTATTTAAGATCCAGCTAGACGCCCGAACCGTCCTGGTTTTGGCAATCATTTGGATGATCTGGGGGATTTTAAGAATGCTACGAATAATCTAAGGCTGAGCTGCCTTATTAATTTCTTACTGATCCGTAAATTGCAATTTAGCCAAGCGAGCATACAGACCACTACGCAAGATTAAGTCTGCATGGGTACCCGTTTCAATGATCCTTCCGTTCTCTAACACCAGAATCTTGTCTGCTTGCTTGACTGTAGAGAGTCGATGCGCAATCACAATGGTAGTGCGGTGATCCATCGCAGCTTCCAGAGCGCGCTGAACCAGTAATTCTGATTCAGCATCAAGAGCGCTGGTAGCTTCATCTAAAAGTAACAGAGCAGGATTTTTTAAGAGGACTCTGGCAATCGCAATGCGCTGCTTTTGCCCACCAGATAAGCGAATACCTCGATCACCTAAGAAGCTTTGGTAGCCTTCAGGCAATTTAGAGATAAATTCATCAGCGATTGCCAGACGAGCTGCAGCGAACACTTCCTCATCAGTGGCATCCATTTTGCCAAAGCGAATATTTTCCATGGCGTTATCAGAAAAAATCACAATGTCCTGTGGCACGACACCAATCATTTTTCGTAGCGCTTCAAGCTCCAGATCTCGAATGTTGATGCCATTAAATAGAATCTTCCCGCTGGTCGGATCATAAAAGCGCTGCAACAGTTGAAAGAGGGTAGTCTTGCCAGCACCCGAGGGGCCGACAACGGCAATACGCTCACCAGGTTTGATCTCAAAAGAGACATCCGATAAAACGCTATTTTGATTGGAGGGATAGTGAAAACACAGATTGTCTACTGCTACTCCAATGCCATTGGCATTGACCTCTGGGATAGACTCCACGACCGCTACCGCTTGAATAGAGGACTGAACGTTGAGTAGTTCTAATAGACGATCACTAGCACCAATGGCTCTTTGGGTATCACCCACTACTTCAGAGATACCGGCGATCGCACCAGCAACAATGACCGCATACAAAATAAATTGAGAGAGCTCACCAGCGGTAATTTGATTGTCCATAACAGCATAAGCACCAAGCCACAGAACTAAAATAATGCTGGTAAAGCCAAATAGAATTGCCACAAAGGTCAGCAATGACCGAGCTTGTGTCCGGCTGATAGCTGCTACAAGTGCAGTTTGAATGGATTGGTTAAAGCGATTGATTTCAACCTTTTCATTGGTAAAAGATTGAATCGTTGGAATGGCGTTTAATTTCTCGCTCGCTAGGGCAGAGGCCTCGGCAATTTTATCTTGCGAATTACGCGAAAGCTTGCGAACACGTCTGCCCATGATCACGGTAGGAATGATTGTCAACAGTAAAGTAGCAAAAATCAGTACCGATAATTTGGGGCTAGTAATAAACATCATGACCAGGCCGCCTGCTAGCAAAAGCATATTGCGGATGGCCATCGAAACACTAGTACCAATTAATGTCTGGATTAAGACTGTATCGGTATTGAGGCGCGATAGAATTTCACCGCTGTGGGTGGATTCAAAGAACTCAGGGCTTTGTTTAATCACATGGCTATAGACCGCTGAGCGAATATCGGTCGTAATCTTTTCGCCAAGCCAAGACACCATATAAAAACGTAGTGACGTCCCTAATGCGACTAAACAAGCCACGGCAAATAAGGTTAAAAAAGTGGTATTGATTTGGCTGCCACTATTGGCATTAAATCCCAAATCAATAATTTGCCTAAAAGAGAAGGGGACGGCTAAGGTTGCACTGGCAGCCAGAACCAAACTAAAGATAGCCAATACAAATTGCTTTTTATAGGGCTTTAGAAAAGGGGTTAGTGCTGCAAGGGTACGAAACCCACGGGGATTGGTCTTGTTGCTCTGCTTGGTCATTGAATAATCCCTAATAATTATCTATGATAGTTCACTTAGATTGGCTTTGTATATTTAGAGATATCAGGAAGATGGCAGGCGAAAGCTCCGCAACAAATAAAGACCCCCTATATAAAAGAAGTCCCTGGCTACCTCGCGGTCAAACACGCAAGATCATTTTTCTAGGGCTCATCATCTTAGCCGGGTTCGGCTCAACACAGCATTGGTCCTTCCTCATTCTGCTTGCAATAATAATTATTTGTCTCTCGCCAAAAGTATTGCTAGCCACCGCCTATTACTATGGACGCTCTGCCATGTATCTTGGACAACGGTTTAGTAAATAAGCAGTCAATGAAAAGTAAATGAGCGCTTAATGAAAATCTTCTTAACTGGCGCCAGCGGTTTTGTGGGAAGTCACTTGGCCCAGTCTCTCATAGCAGCAGGCCATGAGGTCGTTGCGCACTATCGCTCACCACAGTCGCTCAATATCAAATCTACAAACAATATTGAAGTTTGGACTGGCGACTTAAATGATGTCCCAAGTTTAGCCAAGCGACTGCAGGGTGTCGATAGTGTGATTCATTGCGCTGCAGAGATGAAGTTATGGAATTCAAAAAAAGCCTTGCATGAGACCAATGTACTTATGACTCAAAATATTCTGAAGGCTGCCAAACAAGCAGGAGTTCCGCAGTTCATATATATGAGTGATGCATCGGTTGCTAAAGATCCATCCCTTCCCAATTTAGATGTTTGTGAATCGCGCACTTTGCCATCTCTAGAAAAATTTCCCTATAGTCATAGCAAGTCCTTGGCAGAGCAGTGCGTTCTTGCTGCTGGAGATGAGTCTTTTCGAACAATTAGCCTTCGGCCTGCATCAGTTTGGGGAAAAGGTGATCTGATTGATCGCATCGTAGGTAAGGCTGCCAACTTGAATCAATTTGGTTGGTTTGATCAGGGCGACTATCTTTTTTCAACTTGCAACATTTATAACCTGTGCGCAGCAGTTCAAAAAGCCTTGCTATCTAAAGCGAGTCGAGAAAGCTTTTTTATTAGCGATGGGCCGCCAGTTTCATTTCGGCAATGGATGAGTAGAAGACTTTTGGCAGGTCATTACAAAGTGCCTACTTTATCAATACCTCGCTTCTTAGCCTGGCCACTGGCGCGCTTTACAGAAAATGGTTGGAACTACTTACCGCTGCGTGGAGAGCCTCCCTTAATTCGGGAGATGGTCCATTTAATGGCGCACCCGTTTTCTGTCTCAATTACAAAAGCCCAAGAGCAATTGGGCTATGAGCCACTCTATGGAATGGAAGAGGGCATGCTGGAAATAGAGAAAAATCGTATTTAATCAAGGGTTTACCCTAGATATCTTGACTCTCAGAATGCCGCGGTTTAAAGTTTTGTTAGTAAATAAGTGCTGATACATTAGTGATGCATTGATGTACCGATGCACATATATAACCCTTGAAAGGATACAAAGCATGATGAAATTTCATGACACGAGAGATGCCATTTCTAAAATCGCTGGATTTTGCGGCATGGTGATTAGCATTACCGTGGCTTTTTATCTGATCTTTCCTTCTGGCCAGGTCCAATCTAAATTCGCCATGCTGCTTGTGTCGTTTGGCATTGGAATCGCTTTAAGTGTTCTGACTTTTAAGGCATTGCTTAAATCCCAGCGATAAAACCCAATCCCAAACTCATAAAAGCCCCACAATATTAAAGGTATTCGGGGCTTTTTCTTTGTACCCAAAATAGCCCGCCATCTAGCCCTAGGCACCATTAAACGCTGTTTAATCGGTGTAAACACTTATATCAAATAGCCCCTAAGAGGATTTTACTAAGGCATCTATAGAACAACGTTTTACGGCATGACTCATTTTTGGCTTGACCCCCTTTTTGAAATTGGTTTAAAGACAAACCAATTCCATTTTCTATTCATTTCTTATAGCAAAGTCTGAGGTAAGAATTGAATTCTGTATCCCAAGAAGTCGTGCTTGATTCCCAGCCTATTAATTTCCAGCCTTTAAAAGAGCGTGGTCAAAGAGAGGTTTTCTGTGGCCTGACTGGAATCATCTGGTTGCATCGCAAAATTCAAGATGCCTTTTTTCTAGTGGTGGGTTCTCGTACCTGCGCACACTTAATTCAGTCTGCTGCCGGGGTGATGATTTTTGCAGAACCCCGTTTTGCAACTGCCATTATTGATGACCGTGATTTAGCCGGTCTGGCAGATGCTAATGAAGAGCTAGATAAAGTAGTCAAACAACTACTCGAGCGTCGTCCTGATATCAAGCTACTATTTTTAGTAGGCTCTTGCCCTTCAGAAGTGATTAAGTTGGATTTATCTAGAGCAGCGCAACGCCTCGGTAAAACCTTTGCGCCTAAGGTGCGTATTCTCAATTACTCTGGCAGCGGTATTGAAACAACCTTTACTCAAGGCGAAGATGCCTGCTTAGCTGCTCTAGTGCAAGATCTGCCTAAATCAACCGAATCGGATGAACTCGATTTATTAGTAGTGGGCTGCTTGGCTGATGTAGTGGAAGATCAATTTAGCCGCATCTTTAAAGACTTAGGTTTAAAGTCCTTCGCCTTTTTCCCACCCAGGGAGTCTACCCAAAAAATCGTGGTTGGTCCCAAGACTAAATACTTGCTTGCTCAGCCATTTCTGACGGATACCGCTAGGTTCCTAGAAAATATGGGGGCTCAGAGAGTTGCTGCGCCTTTCCCATTAGGAGTAGAGGGAACAGAAAAATGGTTCTGGGCCGCCGCTAAAGAATTAGGCGTGTCTGCTGAAACCTTTGAAAAAGTGATTGCCCCACAACGAGATCGTGCCAATAAGTCGCTTGAGCCCCATCGTGAAATCCTCAAAGGTAAATCGATCTTCTTCTTCCCAGACTCTCAATTAGAAATCCCCTTAGCGCGCTATTTAAACAGAGAGCTGGGTATGAAGCTGATGGAAGTAGGGGTTCCATACTTGCATCGTCAGCATATGGCAGAAGAATTAGCGATGTTAGACCCCAAGACACAATTGGCTGAAGGCCAAAATGTGGAGAACCAATTAGACCGTTGTCGTGCACAACAACCCGATATGGTGGTCTGTGGTCTAGGCTTAGCCAATCCATTAGAAGCAGAGGGCTTTACGACCAAGTGGTCGATTGAACTCGTCTTCACGCCGATCCAAGGATTTAACCAAGCAGCCGATCTAGCAGAGCTATTTGCTCGCCCCCTAACTAGAAAAAATAAGCTCATGATGGTGGAGGCGGCATGAAGTTAACGCTCTGGACTTATGAAGGGCCACCTCACGTTGGTGCTATGCGCGTTGCCACTGCAATGGAGAAAGTGCATTACGTCTTACATGCACCGCAAGGAGATACGTATGCTGATCTCTTGTTCACCATGATTGAGCGGATGAAAAAAAGACCGCCAGTGACTTATACGACTTTTCAGGCGCGCGATTTAGGAAGTGATACTGCAGAATTATTTAAAGATGCTGCTAGAACAGCGTATGCCCGTTTTAAGCCTGACTTATTAATGGTCGGTGCTTCTTGTACTGCAGAACTGATTCAAGATGATCCGGGTGGTTTAGCCGCCGCTCTCGATTTGCCGGTTCCCATCTTGCCACTGGAATTACCTGCGTATCAAAAGAAAGAAAATTGGGGCGCAGCAGAAACCTTCTATCAGATGGTTCGCCTACTAGGTCAAGCATTTGTTTTACCCCCAGGTCAGCAGCGCCCAGCCCGAGTAGCTAGTGCCAAACCTAGTTGCAATATTTTGGGACCTACCGCTTTAGGCTTTCGTCATCGTGATGACGTTGAAGAAATCTCCCGCCTATTGCGCGAGCTAGGAATTGAAGTTAATGTCGTTGCACCCCTGGGTGCCAATCCAGCCGACATTGCCCGTTTGCATGAAGCAGACTTCAATGTCAATTTATATCCTGAGACTGCCAATACTGCTACTACTTGGATGACCAGAAGTTTTGGCCAGCCTTCTACAAAAGCAATCCCGATTGGATTTAAAGGCACGCAAGCTTTTATCACTGAAGTTTGCCAACTAGCCGGCATTGAATGTGATGTCCAAAAATACAGTCAATCTTCAAAAGCGCGTTGGTATGCCTTATCAGTAGATTCAACCTACCTGACTAACAAAAGAGTCTTTATTTTTGGTGACGCCACCCATGCAATCGCGGCAGCTAAAGTAGCGGCCCATGAAATGGGCTTCAAAGTCGTTGGGCTCGGAACCTATAGCCGTGAATTAGCCCGTGAAGTGCGTGAAGCTGCCGCCGAGCTAGGACTCGAAGCCATGATCACCGATGACTATCTAGAAGTTGAGGCCAAGATCACAGAGCTGCAACCCGAATTGATTCTGGGTACACAGATGGAGCGCCATATTGCGAAGCGTCTACAGATTCCGTGTGCAGTGATTTCTTCACCAGTGCATGTGCAAGATTTTCCGGCGCGCTATTCTCCACAAATGGGTTTTGAGGGCGCCTGTGTTTTATTTGACTCTTGGGTGCATCCACTCATGATGGGACTAGAAGAGCATTTGATTGGCATGTTCAGAGGCGACTTTGAGTTTCATGAGGGCGCGATGCCATCGCACCTTGGCCATAGCTCAGCCCCAATGAAGCCAGAAGCAGAGCAAATTACCGCTCCTAACCTCAATCTAGGCACTCAAAACCTTGCCTGGGAAACGGACGCAGAGAAAGAACTCAATAAGATTCCCTTCTTTGTCAGGGGCAAAGCGAGACGAAATACGGAGAAATATGCAGTAGAACAGGGTCTTTTAAGTATTACCCTAGAAACTTTGTATGATGCAAAGGCGCACTTTAAAAGTTAAACCATGAAGTTAGGTCAACAATAGCAAAGGCAATTCAAAATGAAAGCAATCAACATACCCATTTCAGATGCTCGTAGCGCACCACCCGATGGTGAGGGCAGTCTGCAGGTTCAGCTTGATCCGAATTTGAAAATTGGTAAGGCTAAGGTCTTTGCGATTTATGGCAAAGGCGGCATTGGTAAGAGCACCACTTCATCTAACCTTTCAGTCGCCTTTTCTAAATTAGGTAAACGGGTGATCCAGATTGGTTGCGATCCAAAACACGACTCCACCTTCACTCTCACGAAAAAACTCATGCCCACCGTAATTGATGTGCTTGAGAAAGTGGACTTTCATTCTGAAGAGTTGCGCGTTGAAGACTTTGTGTATGAAGGTTATAACGGTGTGATGTGCGTTGAAGCAGGTGGCCCACCAGCGGGAACTGGTTGCGGTGGCTATGTGGTTGGACAAACTGTCAAACTTCTAAAAGAGCATCATTTGCTCGACGATACCGATGTTGTGATCTTTGACGTCTTAGGCGACGTGGTGTGCGGCGGCTTTGCTGCGCCACTACAGCATGCTGATCGTGCATTGATTGTGACTGCGAATGACTTTGATTCTATTTTTGCAATGAATCGCATTATTCAAGCCATTGGCGCCAAAGCGAAAAACTACAACGTGCGATTAGGCGGTGTGATTGCCAATCGCAGTAAAGATACCGATCAAATCGACAAATTTAATGCGCAAGTCGGATTAAAGACGATGGCTCACTTCCCAGACTTGGATGTGATTCGTCGTAGCCGTCTTAAAAAGTCGACCTTATTTGAGATGGAATACTCTCCTGAGCTTGAATTAGTCCAGCAAGAGTACATGCGTTTAGCTGCGGCACTCTGGCTCGGATCAGATCCATTGCCATCGATCCCAATGAAAGATCGGGATATCTTTGATTTACTCGGGTTTGATTAACTAACTAAGCTACTTAATCACTGGGCATGCCAACCAGCTTGGCAGTAACTTCCCAGAGGTCTTTACTCAGCTTCTCGCTCTTGGCTTTCATGGAAAGTTCTTGAGCGAAAGGCTCTCTAATCGCTGAGTTGCGATTGCCCCAGCTCCAATGAACACCCGATTGGGTAAAGTGCGGGTCTGCTACGACTTGAGCAACCCGATCACCAGCAAGTTCTTGGGTCACATACCCTTTGGTAATGTTCTTCTGAAACCAAGGGAATATTTTCTGAAAGAGTGGTGGCGTATCTCTAAAGAGCGCTGTCTCGGCTACGCATCCTGGATACAAAGTATTAAAGATCACACCAGTGCTGGTGTGATATCTTTTTTGGAGTTCACGATTCATCACCATATTGCATAACTTACTGTCCTTGTATGCCTTGCCTGGTTTAAAGGGCTTGCCGTTGATCATGGCGATCGGTACTTTAAAGCCAGCCATCAGACCCTCTAGTGCGCCAATATCTGCAGGAGCAGGAATCGGCACCTTGCCACCAAACTCTTCTGAGTTTGCAGTGACAGTACCTAATGTAATGAGGCGGGCATGCTCATGTGCTTTAGCAGTCTGTACTAAATTTTCTAGCAACATTCTACTCAGAACATAGTGCCCAAAATAATTGGTGGCAACGCTAATCTCAAATCCTTGAGGAGAGCGCGCTGGTTCTTTTAAGAGCGGCAGGTAAGTTGCTGCATTACAGAGTAAGGCATTGAGTTTTTGACCGCTGTCATTAAAGCGCTTCACAAAGGATCGAACACTGTCTAGATTGCCTAGGTCTAATTGCCAGATTTCATATTGGCTAGAATCAAATTGATGTGCTTTGGCAGCTAGTTCCATTTTCTGGGAATCGCGGACCGCCAGAATCAATCGCCAATTGCGAGCAAGTAGGGCTTTGGTGGCATATAAGCCAACACCGGATGAAGCTCCGGTAATAATGGCGAGTGGTTGATTGGTAGTGGAGGTCATTTTTCTATTACAGTCTTAGTGTTGGTAAAGATTCAGGTAAATATTCATTGTTGTCATTTTAAGGCTAGAACTCGATGTTCCTCAAAGCACTCAAGATCATTGCTCTTGCATTCACATCCTTGATCTTACTTGCTGCCCTTTACTTATGGACGCCGGATAAGTCTAAAGCAGAGTTAGAGAAAACCTATGGCTCACCAAAAAACGCCTATGTTAGTGCATTGGGGGTCAATCTCCATTATCAAGATACTGGGCCTTCCAAAAACGCGACCCCCATTTTGTTTTTGCATGGCTTTGGTGCCAGCTTACAAACATGGGATACCTGGGCGCAGGCTTTAAGTGATGAGTACCGTGTAATTTCTGTTGACCTACCAGGATTTGGTTTAACGGGAGAAGACCCTAGCGGCATCTATACCGATCAGCGAAGTGTGGAAGTCTTAGAAGCTTTTCTCAAAGAACTGAACATTCCAAAAGTGGTGCTGGTGGGTAATTCTATGGGTGGCAAGTTTGCTTGGCAATTTGCAGCCCGCTACCCCAATCAAGTTTCTAAGTTGGTACTGATTTCTCCAGATGGGTATGCCAGTCATGGAATAGAGTACGGCAAAAAATCCGAAGTTCCTGCCATTGCGCAGCTCTATCGCTATTTCTTTTCTAAGACGTTTTTAGCCATGAACCTAGAGCCCGCTTACGCCAATCCAAATACCTTAAATGATGCTTTAGTGAACCGCTACTACGATCTGATGTTAGCCCCTGGAGTGAGAGGCGCTATTTTGGCCCGTATGCAGCAAACGGTTTTACAAGACCCAGTGCCATCCTTAGCGAGCATTCAAGTTCCCACCTTATTGATCTGGGGTGAAAAAGATGCCTTTATTCCGATTAGTAATTCCAATGATTACTTGAAGGTAATGCCCAATGCTAAAAGAGTATCCTTACCCAATATTGGCCACTTACCGCAAGAAGAGCAGCCTTCCATTGGTCTTGCAGCACTCAAAGAGTTTTTATAAGCAATGAAACGAATCCCACTAGATTGGCCTAATCGAGAACACAGCAGTATTGTCACCGTTGGCAACATCGATTGGCATGTACAACTCACCGGTAAAGGCCCGGTCGTTTTACTCTTGCATGGCACTGGTAGCTCAACCCATTCTTGGTCTGATTTGGTTCCTTTGCTATCAGGTCATGCGCAAGTACTAGTCCCAGATTTACCAGGTCATGCATTTACCTTGGGTGCCAAACTAGAAGATCTCAAGCTTGATGAAATTGCCCGTTCATTACAGCTGCTCGTTGATCAATTAGGAGTCGAGGCGCCATCGATCGTAGTGGGGCATTCTGCTGGAGCGCCCTTAGCCATTCGTTTTGCAGTAGCAGCAGCAAAGCAGCCTAAGCTAGTGATTGCTTTGAACCCATCCTTCATACCGCCACCACCGGTCTACACCAGTTTCTTTGGACCGCTCTTGGGTCCGATTACCAGATCTTCAACACTCTCTAGCTTGCTCGCTTCACTGTCACCGAGTTTAGGAATGGTCGATAAGCTACTAGACTCAACGAATACCATTTTGCCCGAGGCTCGCAGAGTCTATTACCGCACACTCTTTGAACGTCCAGACCATGTACGGGGTTCCATGAATTTCATGGCGGCAGCAGATATTCAGAAAGTGTTAGCAGAGGCCAATTTGTATCGCGGTAAATTAATTTGTGTATTGGGTAATCAGGATGCGTGGATACCAGCTAAACCGTTAGAGAAGATTATTCAAGAACATTTTCCTGCTGCAGAAGTTATCAAGTGGGAGGGCGGTCACATCATGCATGAGCTAGAACCTGCTAAGGTAGCGCAACTCATTCTTACAGGGCTTGCGGAGTACTAAGGTCTAGCAACTAAGTCTTTTTAAGCCCTTGCATGATGGCTTGAGAAACTTCATTAGCCCCTGCGTTGGGCAAAGGCAAGTACATTGACCCCAGTAATGCTGCCATTGCCTTGCCTTCATCCCTAGCTTGCGGTGAAGTATCAATCCACAGAGACTTAAAAGAGTAATAAGATGCTGCCCGTGCTGACTGCTGTGCATCTTCCATTGCTTTGGGTCTACCAGGAGAGCCATCTTTAGCAATATTGGCTCGGCCATCAGTTAAGAAAACCAACGTGGGGGTTAATCCTTTTCTCATCGATACACTCGCTATTTCAAAAGACTCATCAATCGCGCGAGATAAGGGAGTTCCACCGCCACCCGGTAGTCCACTTAAAGCCCGCTTGGCTTTTACTAAAGAACGGGTAGGGGCTAAGATGAGTTCAGCAACACTTCCTCTAAATGACATCACCGCTACTTGATCTCGTCGGATATAGCATTCGGCTAATAGGAGTTCAACAGCACCCTTGGCTTCTGCCAAGCGATGCATAGCGGAAGAGCCAGAAGCATCGACGATAAACATCGTTAAAGTTTGAGTGCGCTCTTGATAGCGCTTGATCCGAAAATCTTCTTTACGGAGCATGATTTTTCCAAGAGGAACAGCCTTACCAGCAGCCAGCATTTCTGCTCGACGAACCCTTTGCCAAGGAACCGCAGCGCGTAAGGTATCAATGATGCTTAGCGTCTTTCCGCCTTCAGGCATGCCTGGCATATTACCTAGGGGGCGACCGCGCATACGACCGACTTTTACAGCACCCGTTTTACCGCCCATACCTTTAGGTGTTTTGAGGTCTGCTAAATCTGCCAAGCGTGCCAAGAGATCTGCAGGGATTGCTGCTTGAGCTGCTTCTAGAATTTCATCTTCAAGCGCTTGTGGAGTTTCTGCATTACTTTCTGGTTCCTGATTCTCGTCCTCTTGCTCTTGTTCTTCTTTATCTTCTTCCTGCTTCTCATCTTCTGGTGGAGTCTCTGGGGGAGGCGGAGGCTCTTGATCTACAGGGTCTTGCTCATTCTCAGGCTGCTCATCAGAATCCGACGGCATCTCCTCCTCTTCTGGAGGAGCGCTTTGTGGCATACGCGTAGCGCGTGGAGATAGAACTAAAGCAATTGCCCGTTGCAAGTGCAGGCTACTGACTTCATCTTCTCTGTCAAAAGCAGCCAAACATTTTGCAGTATTGATTGCTAGAGTTAGAGCACGTATCGATATCACCCCTAGCTGCTCGGCAACGCCCACTAAGGCATTTAGACTATCTTCACTGACAGTGACGTTTGAGAAGTTCTCACGCGCATCTTGAAGTGATTGGCTATCTGGCACAAAGTCATCATCAGTTTCTGGTAAATCTCTCCAGCCGAGGATATCGAGATTTAATAGAAAGGCTGCTCTTTGCCGAATCTTTTCATTGGGATGTTCATCATCTTCGATGCCTTCATCTAGAGCCACAATACCAAAGTGACTTTCAATTCTGCGGCTTTGACCATCACGCTCAATCGAGATAAAGCCATTATCTAAAGCACTCACTACTTTTCCCACAGCGCCTACTTCCACTCTCTCTGCCATTGGCATGAGTAATAGTTGCTGATCACATTGAGCCAGTAAGCCTTGTCTGAGAACTGCTTTACCAGTACGTAAGGTTTGATCGAGATCGATTCCGCCAATCAGATTTTCATCGGAGATACCGAGTGGCATCTTGCGTAGGGGTAGGCGCATACCGCCTAATTGAGCGACGGTATTGAGATAAGCTAACCAACGATCCCGAACTGGGCCAGAGCGTGCGCGCAGGATGACGCCACCTAAACCATGCGGGTTGATGACTAAGAGCTGAGCGACCTGGAGCGCGCGCAACCAAGTTTCGAGTTTGGCGCTCTTACTGATCTCTTGTGTTTGTTCTGGATTTTCCAAAAGAGGAAGCTTACTTATTTATTTACTTACTTTTTTCAGGAAACAATTCTTCTAAGGCTCTTTTAACTCTAACTCCAGAACTCGAGTCATCTAGTGGATTACGCCTGAGTCGATGTTGAAGAGCAGGCACTGCAATCTTTTTCAGATGCTCGATCGTCACATGATTTTTTCCACACAAGGCTGCATAAGCACGGGCTGCTCTGAGAAGGGTAAGCTCGCCACGTAAGCCATCGGTTCCTAAGTGACTGCAAAGCTGAGTGACTTTTTCCAGCATGGCGTCATCCACTTTGACGTTGGGCAATTTCTTTTTGCCAGCTTGAATCTGATGTCTAATGATGTCGTCTTCTTTTTCCCAGATCGCCATGAACTTGGCTTGATTGCGCTCAAACTCATCACGGCGTTTAATAATTTCTACCCGGGCTTTAGGTTCTTGCGGTGTCTTGACTTCAACTGCTAGACCAAAACGATCCAGCAGTTGAGGGCGCAGCTCGCCTTCTTCAGGATTACCGCTACCTACTAAGACAAATTTGGCAGGATGACGAATACTCAGGCCCTCTCTTTCAACAACGTTCACCCCAGAAGCAGCAACGTCAATTAATAAGTCAACCAAGTGATCTTCTAGAAGATTGACCTCATCGATATACAAAAAGCCTCGATGGGCTTTAGCAAGCAAACCTGGCTCGTAAGCTTTCTCTCCAGAGCTCAGGGCTTTTTCAATATCCAGTGCACCAATCACGCGGTCTTCAGTAGCGCCCAATGGCAAGTCAACTACGGGGACTGGTTTCTTAATGGTTTTGAGTTTTCCGCCAAGCTTGAGCTTTGAACGCAGTTCATCGCAAATAGGGCAGGTTCCTGCTGGGGCATGCGGATCGCAAGCATAGACACACTCTTGCACGGTATTCATCTCGGGGAGCAATGCTGCGAGTGCACGAACGGCAGTAGATTTTCCAGTGCCGCGATCTCCCATCACTAAAACTCCACCCACACTGGAATCGAGAGCTGCAATCAAGATTGCTAACTTCATATCCTCCTGCCCCACGATTGCTGAGAAAGGGTAATTACGCGCCATTAAGATTCCTTGAAATTTTTGTACTGAAAGTGACTTATTGCAGAGCAACAAAACGCTGTATTAGCAGCAGACGATGTAAATATACTGGCATTCATTTTTTATTGGGATTTACCCTTAAATAATAGCTTTCTAGGGAAATAGATGTCAATTTTAGTTGACAGTATTGTAGGATTCTTAAAGAATCAATCCGAGACAAAAAGATAAAAAGAGTGCAGAGCAAATTTATTTAAATTTAGCCTTTTTAATAAAAACTATTCAATGTTGACCAAAACCAAATCCTCTAACTTGCATGAGCCTATCAAGCTAGTGCTCGTTACGATGGATACCCACCTGAATAGCGCTGCAAATCGCGCATATCAGGATCTGAAGAAGACAATTCCAGGGGCAACGCTAAGCATTCATTCGGCAAGTGAATTTGCGGGTAATCCTACCCATTTACAAAAGTGTAAAGACGACATCGCCAGTGGCGATATTGTGATTGCCACGATGCTATTTCTCGAAGATCACTATTTACCGATCTTGGATGATTTAAAGGCAAGGCGAGACCATTGCGATGCCATGGTTTGCGCTATGTCTGCAGGAGACGTTACCAAGCTCACCAAAATTGGTAAGTTAGATATGAGTAAGCCGGCCAGTGGTTTGATGGCCATGCTGAAAAAATTACGCCCAAGCGCCAAAGATAAAGACGGTAAGAGCAAGAGCTCAACTGCTGGCGCTAAGCAAATGAAGATGCTGCGTGTGATTCCGCAGATGCTGCGCTTTGTGCCGGGCACCGCTCAGGACCTCAGAGCCTATTTCTTATCATTACAGTACTGGTTAGGCGGTTCTCAAGAGAACATGTACAACATGATGGCCAACCTCATCAATCGCTATGCCTCTGGCACGCGTGAGGCTTTGCGTAAAACTGCGAAGGCGCTTGATCCAGTCGAGTATCCAGACTCTGGGGTGTATCACCCCCGCATGAAAAATCGCTTGAGCAGTAATCTAAGTGATTTACCAAAAGTAGTACCAGATGCCAAAGCCCGTGGCCGAGTAGGGCTCCTAGTACTGCGCTCATACTTGGTCTCTGGTAACAGTGGTCACTATGATCCGGTCATTGCGGCATTAGAGGCGCAAGGCTTACAAGTAGTCCCTGCATTTTCTGCTGGCCTAGATGCTCGTCCCGCAATTGAGGATTACTTTACTCAAGATGGCAAGCCAACCATCGATGCCATGATTTCTTTAACGGGCTTCTCGTTGGTGGGTGGTCCTGCTTATAACGATGCCCATGCTGCTGAAGAAGTATTGGCGAAATTAGATATTCCGTATATCGCTGCTCACCCAGTGGAGTTTCAGAATCTAGAACAGTGGGGCAGTTCCGAGCGTGGCTTACTCCCAGTAGAGAGCACCATTATGGTGGCGATCCCTGAATTAGACGGCTCTACAATTCCAATGGTTTATGGCGGACGCCCTGGCGCATCGGGTACCACCTGTACTGGTTGTCATAAGCAATGCGCATTTACGGATGACCATAACCCACAAGATATGTTTACCTGTACTGAGCGGGTCGGCATGTTGGCTGCCCGTGTTGGTAAATTGGTTGATCTGCGTCGTTCAGAGCGGGCAGAACGTAAGGTGGGCATCGTGTTATTTAACTTCCCACCGAATGCCGGCAATATTGGTAGCGCAGCGTACTTAAGCGTATTTCAGTCGGTGCATAACTTATTGGCGGGGATGAAGGAACGCGGTTACACCGTCGATGTTCCAGCATCGGTTGATGAGTTACGCGAGTCGATTCTAAAAGGCAATGCTCAGCAATATGGCGCAGATGCCAACGTGCATGCCTTAATTCCGGTGGATGACCATGTGCGTCGTGAGCGCTGGTTAAAAGAGATTGAAGCGCAATGGGGCCCAGCTCCAGGCAAACAACTCTCGAATGGTAGCTCCATCTTTGTTCTCGGTAAGCAGTTTGGCAATATTCTGATCTCGGTTCAACCTTCCTTTGGTTATGAAGGTGACCCAATGCGCTTGCTGTTTGAGCGTGGCTTTGCACCAACCCATGCTTTCTCGGCTTACTACCGTTATTTACGCGAAGACTTTGCTGCTTCAGCAGTGATTCACTTTGGCACCCATGGCGCGCTCGAGTTCATGCCTGGCAAACAAACAGGGATGAGTGGCGCATGCTGGCCTGATCGCTTAATTAATGATCTACCCAATATTTATTTATACGCATCGAATAATCCTTCTGAGGGCGCGATTGCAAAACGCCGCTCTGGTGCCACCCTCATTAGTTATTTAACCCCTCCCGTAACGCAAGCCGGTTTATATGCTGGCCTTGCTGATTTGAAAGCCTCGATTGAGCGCTTTAGATCTTTGGATAAAGACGCAGATCAGGAGCGGATTGATTTAGGGGATCTGATTCAGGCACAAGCGGCAGAGATTGATCTATGTAAAGCAGAGCCTGTATGGGATAAAACGGATCTCAATGGTTTGCAAAATATCGTGAGTAATCTCTTTAATGAGTTGCTCGAACTGGAGTACACCTTGATACCGCATGGCTTACATGTGGTGGGCGCGGTTCCGCCTCTTGCAGAGCGCTTTGGTTTATTAAAAGCCATGGCGGATGTCGCTTTAGATCATCCAGTAGAAGATGCCGTAGTAGAGGCGCTCATGAATGGCGAGAACTTTGGCAAAGTGATTGATGCCCATCCAGAGTTACTAGAGCTTGGCACCCGCGAGATATTAGAAGAGCTATTTGGCAAGATGGTGAGATCCAATGAGCTGATGTCTACAGAGACTGAAGTCGCTGGCATGTTAGATGCACTCGATGGACGCTTCATTCGCCCGGCAGCCGGTGGTGATGTGATGCGTAATCCTGAAGTATTGCCAACCGGTCGTAACTTACATGGTTTTGATCCATTCAGAATCCCCAGCGTCTTTGCCGTAAAAGATGGCGCCAAGCAAGCTCAACGCATTCTCGATAAATACGAAGAAGAATCTCATGGGTTACCTGAATCCATTGCGATGGTTTTATAGGGCAGTGATAACTTGAAATCGGAAGGCGGCCAAATTGGTCAAGCACTCGCATTGATGGGTGCTAAACCCCGCTTTGATAGTTATGGCCGTTTAGCTGGCGCTCAACTGATTCCTTTAAGTGAATTAGGACGTCCGCGCATTGACGTGGTCATTACGCTATCTGGCATCTTCCGCGACCTCTTGCCATTACAGATTAAGTTACTAGCCGAAGCAGCCTTTATGGCGGCCTCTGCAGAAGATGAGCCACTTGAGCAAAACTTTATTCGTAAACATGCCCTAGCTTATCAAAAAGAGCATGGCTGTGATCTAGAGACTGCCTCATTACGTGTTTATGGCAATGCGGATGGAGCCTACGGTTCTAACGTGAGCAATATGGTTGAAAACAGTGTGTGGGAAGAAGAAGACGAGTTAGCTGAAACCTACACACGCAGAAAAGGCTTTGCATTTGGACGTGCTGGTATACCGATTCAGAACAATGCTCTATTGAAGAGTGTTTTGTCTGATGTGCAAATGACCTACCAAAATCTGGACTCGATGGAGTTGGGCGTTACAACCATCGATAACTATTTCGATACCTTGGGCGGAATTACCAGGGCCGTGAAGCGTGCCAAGGGTGGAGTAGATGTGCCCGTCTTCATTGGTGACCAAACCAAAGGTGAGGGCGCTGTCAGAACACTTTCAGAACAAGTCTCCTTAGAAACACGTACTCGCATGCTCAATCCAAAATGGTATGAAGGCATGTTAGAGAGTGGCTATGAGGGAGTGCGTCAAATTGAGGTGCACATCACCAACACTATGGGATGGTCAGCGACCACTGGCCAAGTTCAGCCTTGGGTCTATAAGCAGCTGACAGAGACCTTCATGTTGAACCCAGAAATGCGTGATCGTTTAGCCAAACTTAATCCGACTGCTGCTGCCCGTTTAGCCAATCGCCTCACCGAAGCCTCACAAAGAAATTACTGGCAGCCTGAACCAGAAATGCTCAAAGCGATGCAAGAAGCCAACGATGAGCTAGAGGATCGCTTAGAAGGTATTTACGACAACGCGCCTTTAGCCGCTTAATTCATTGATATCAGCAGAATTCTTTTTTAAACACGACACTTCATCACAAAATTACTATGAGCATGCTAGATCGAATCAATCAAAGCCTTGAAAAAGCCATGATTTTGTCGCACTCCAAGCAAGGGCCTCAGCTCTTGCAAGAAGCGATGCACTATTCAGTGTTTCCTGGTGGCGCCAGAATTCGTCCGCAATTATGTTTGGCTGTGGCTGCAGCTTGTGGTGATGATGATCCAGCGCTATCGAATGCAGCAGCAAGCGCGATTGAGCTTTTGCACTGCGCTTCCTTAGTGCATGATGACTTACCTTGTTTTGATAATGCTGAGCTTCGGCGTGGCAGACCTTCAGTACATGCAGCTTATGGCGAGCGTATTGCAGTGTTAGCAGGTGATGCCTTGATTGTCTTAGCTTTCCAGGTCTTAGCGAACTCTGGTACACGTTCGATCTTCCGCTTAGGCCCTCTGATGAATACGATTGCGATGAGCGTTGGCTCACCCAATGGTATTGTTGCGGGCCAGGCATGGGAGTGCGAGTCAAAAGTCGTATTGCGAGATTATCAGCGCGCCAAAACGGGTTCATTATTTGAGGCGGCTACTGCTGCTGGTGCGCAAGCTGCAGGCGCTGATGCGGCAACTTGGCGACCTCTGGGCGAATGGCTTGGCGAAGCTTATCAAGTCGCAGATGACATTCGTGATGTCGTTGCCGATCAAACTGAATTGGGTAAGCCTGCCGGTCAGGATGTAGCCCATGATCGACCTAGCTCTGCAAAGGATTTGGGTCTGAGCGGTGCCGTGCAGCGCTTTGATGAGTTAGTACAAAAGGCGATTGCTTCGATACCCCATTGCAAAGGCGAGAAGATGTTGCGCGCTCTTGTCACCCAAGAGTCTGAGCGTCTAGTGCCTTCAGATTGGTTTAAGGATGCGAAAAGAAAAATTTTGTTTCGTCAAACCAGCCATTCTTAATCTTCATACCGCTGTTGTCTAAGTTCTGAATCGCCAATCATGGAAAGCTTCTTCGATTGGCGAAATCGTTTAATTGCCTCCCCTAGCTTTCAGCGCTGGGCTACCCGTTTTCCACTCACCCGTTGGATCGTTAAAAAGCAAGCATCCGAGATCTTTGATTTGATGGCAGGCTTTGTGTATACCCAAGTCCTGCTTGCCTGCACCCAAGTCAATCTCTTTGATATTTTGGCGAAGGGCGCTCTGAGCTTTGATGATCTGCAAAAACAAATCCCATTAAAGCCAGCCGGCTTGAGGCGTTTATTAGACGCCGCAGTAGCGATTAAGTTACTCGTTAAGCGTAGTGAAGACCGTTATGCCTTAAGTATGAAGAGCGCCCCCTTGGTGGGTAATGTCGCCATTTTGGATATGGTCAAGCACCATGCGGATTTTTATCGCGATCTCTCTGATCCAATCGCTCTCTTGCAAGGTGATAGAAGTTCTGCGGTCCTGAATGAGTACTGGTCCTACATCACTCCAGAGCAGGGGGCTGCGCCAGAAAACTTATCGGCTGAAAAGGTGGCCGATTACTCCAAATTGATGGCGCATACCCAATCCCTAGTCACTGATGAAATCATTGATGCCTACCCCATGGGCAAGCATCAAATGGTTCTTGATATTGGCGGCGGTCAGGGTGTCTTTGTCAAAAGATTGGCCGCGCGCTACCCACACTTAGAGTTCAAATTATTTGATATTCCTGGAGTAGCGGAGCTCTCCAATACCCACTTTCAGGAAATTGGACTCTCAAAGCGCGCTCAAGCGATTGGGGGCAACTTCTTTCAGGATCCTTTGCCAAAGGGATGCGATTTAGCTACTCTCGTGCGGGTGATTTTTGACCATGATGATGCCCGCGTAAAACAATTGCTTGCCAATGTGTTTGATGCCCTCAATCCAGGCGGCACTTTATTGCTCGCAGAACCCATGGCTGAGACCAAAGGCTTTGAGGCGATGGGCCATGCCTATTTTGGTTTTTATTTACTGGCAATGGGCAGGGGAAGGCCACGAACTGAAGCTGAAATCAGTAGTTTATTAAGTCAAGCAGGGTTTACAGATATCAGGCTATTAAATTCTTATATGCCCTTAAATGCACAGATATTGCGGTGCAATAAGCCTAGCGCTCTTAGAACATAAAGCGAAGCTCAAAAAGCCCTCTATTTTGAACCCTAAAAATACATCATTTAGTAGAGAAAACCCCTAGATGACAAGTGGGCAATTAAGGTTTAAAAACTAATGTGTAAATATTTTTTTACACATTGAATATAAAAATAGAACGCCTAGTTAGACATGACCGATAAGTATCAAACAAGAGCAATCGTTCTGGAAAAACCAGAAAGCGTCATTCTTGCTGATCTGGAATTAACACCCATGACCCCGATCGATATCTTGGTTGACATGGAGTGGAGTGGCATCAGCACTGGCACAGAAAAATTATTGTGGACCGGTAAAATGCCCAACTTTCCTGGCATGGGTTATCCGCTAGTTCCTGGTTATGAATCTGTAGGCAGGGTAGTGAAGGTGGGCGCAGACTCGACACTCAAAGTAGGTCAAAGAGTATTTGTTCCCGGAGCGAAATGCTACGGTGAAATTAAAGGTTTGTTTGGTGGTGCAGCATCGCGCGTAGTTGTCGATAGTGGACGCGTGATTGCAATCGAAGACAAATTAGGCGAGGAAGCAATCCTGTTTGCTCTAGCTGCCACTGGATATCACGTCACTTCTGGTCCAGGTCAAGAACAACCCGATTTAATTATTGGACATGGCGTATTAGGCCGCTTGATTGCACGTATCGCCGTTGCTAAAGGTAAGCGTCCAGTAGTTTGGGAGACCAATGCAGGCCGCCGAGAAGGCGCTGTAGGGTATGACGCTATAGATCCTAAAGACGATCAGATTAAGAAGTACAAAACGATTGTGGACGTGAGTGGCGATGCCAAATTAGTAGATACATTGATCAGCTGCCTTGCTCCTGGCGGCGAAATTGTTTTGGCTGGTTTTTATGACACGATTTCTTTTTCATTCCCGCAAGCATTTATGCGGGAAGCGCGCATTCGTATCGCAGCACAGTGGGCGCCTGGAGATTTAGTAGCAATCAAAGATTTAGTGGATTCGGGAAAATTAAAACTAGATGGCTTAATTACACACCGTTCTTCACCTAATGATGCAAACGACGCTTATCACACGGCTTTTAACAATATTGATTGTTTAAAAATGGTTCTAGATTGGAGAAATCTACAATGAGTTCATCAAGCATCCCAGCAACAGCAACAATTCAGTTCATGGACCTCAAAAAAGAAGCTGCTATCGAACCTGATCCAGTTCCCACAGGTCCAGTGACCAAAGAAACCCAAATCATTGCAATTTATGGCAAAGGCGGTATTGGTAAGAGCTTTACGCTTGCCAACCTGTCTTACATGATGGCTCAACAAGGCAAGAAAGTATTGTTGATCGGTTGCGATCCTAAAAGCGATACCACTTCACTCTTGTTTGGCGGCAAAGCTTGCCCAACTATTATTGAAACCTCATCGAAGAAAAAATTGGCTGGTGAATCAGTCTCGATTGGTGATGTTTGCTTTATTCGTGATGGCGTATTCGCGATGGAGCTTGGTGGCCCAGAAGTGGGAAGAGGTTGCGGCGGCCGCGGAATTATTCATGGCTTTGAAACCTTAGAAAAACTCGGCTTCCATGACTGGGGCTTTGACTATGTACTCCTTGATTTCTTAGGCGACGTGGTTTGTGGTGGCTTTGGATTGCCAATTGCGCGTGATATGTGCCAAAAGGTGATCGTGGTTGCTAGTAACGATTTGCAATCCCTCTACGTTGCGAACAACGTTTGCTCAGCAGTGGAGTACTTCCGTAAATTAGGCGGCAATGTGGGCGTAGCAGGCATGGTGATTAATAAAGATGACCTCACTGGCGAAGCACAGGCTTTTGCTGAAAAGGCTGGCATTCCAGTGTTGGCGGCCATTCCTGCTAACGAAGATATTCGTCGTAAGAGTGCGAGCTATGAAATTATTGGTCAGCCTGGCACACAGTGGGCCTCGCTATTCGAAGAGCTTGCTACCAATGTTTCAGAAGCTCCCCCAGTACGCCCTAAACCATTAACTCAAGATGAGCTATTGGGTCTGTTCTCTTCAGAGATTACTGGTCGCGATGTTGTTTTGAAGCCAGCTACCGTGAAAGACATGATGGGCAAAGATGTAGTGATCAAGAAAACACTTGAAGTTGTTTACGATCAAGCCTAAAGAGATAGAGAGCAATCTGCTGTTATGAATAAAACCATCATTCCAATTACCCCAGAGGAAAAGTTAAAGACTGATCCTACTTTAGGTGATGGTCTGGGCTGTCACTCTGGTGCAGAAGAGATGCTCGCTGCTGCTAAGGCAGCAGGTAAGTCTGAGACTTTGCAGCAATATGCAAAAGACTATCCCAAGGGTCCGCATGATCAACCCCAAAGTATGTGTCCTGCATTTGGAGCATTGCGGGTCGGTTTGCGGATGCGCAGAACGGCCACGATTCTTTCGGGCTCTGCATGCTGCGTGTACGGCTTAACTTTCACTTCCCATTTTTATGGTGCACGTCGTAGCGTTGGTTATGTGCCATTTAATTCAGAGACATTAGTGACTGGTAAGTTATTTGAAGATATTCGTGATGCGGTTTATCAAGAAGCAGATCCAGAAAAATACGACGCGATCGTCATTATTAATCTGTGCGTACCAACAGCCAGTGGTGTACCACTGCAGTTATTACCAAAAGAAATTAACGGTGTGCGCATTATTGGTATTGATGTGCCAGGATTTGGTGTGCCAACTCATGCTGAAGCAAAAGATGTACTCGCTGGTGCAATGCTTCATTACGCACGTAATGAAGCGATGTCTGGTCCAGTACAAGCGCCACGTACTGGTCGCTCAAGCAAGCCCACCATTACTTTGTTGGGTGAAATTTTCCCAGCAGATCCAGTCGGTATTGGCATGATGATTGAGCCGATGGGCCTGGCAGTCGGCGCTTCAGTACCAACGCGTGAGTGGCGTGAAATGTATCAAGCCCTCGATTGCGTAACCGTTGCCGCATTACATCCGTTCTACACCTCTTGTATTCGTGAATTTGAAGCAGCAGGGCGCAACATTGTAGGATCAGCGCCAGTGGGTTATGAAGGCACTGCGCGTTGGTTAGAGGCCATTGGTAAATCAACCAATACACCACAAGACTTAATTGCAGCTGCGCAAAACCGTATTCTCCCAGCAATTAAGGGTGTACTTGCTGCTGCGCCCATCAAAGGGCGGATTACTTTGAGCGGCTATGAAGGGTCTGAACTGATTGTTGCCCGCCTCTTAATTGAGAGTGGTGCAGATGTGCGTTATGTTGGTTCTGCCTGCCCACGCACTCCTTGGAGCAATGAAGATCGTGAATGGTTAGAAGCAAAAGGTGTTCATGTTCAATTCCGCGCCTCCTTAGAACAAGATTTAGCGGCGATGAAAGAGTTCAAGCCAGACTTAGCAATTGGAACAACGCCAGTAGTGCAAGCTGCTAAGCAAGCTTCAATACCATCTCTATACTTTACTAATCTGATTTCTGCAAGACCCTTGATGGGGCCTGCAGGCGCTGGTTCGTTAGCGCAAGTGATTAATGCCGCGATTGGTAATCAAGCCCGCTTTGATGAGATGAAAGTATTCTTTGGTGATGTTGGATCTGGTTATAAATCTGGCGTTTGGGAAGATGTACCAAAAGATTTCCCAGACTTCAAGGCTGAAGTACGCCGTAAGCTAGAGAAGAAATTGAAGAAGCGCAAAGCTGAGGAGATGATGTAATGTTTGTCATCGATCACGATCGCGCTGGTGGATATTGGGGTGCAGTGTATGTATTTACTGCTATCAAAGGATTGCAGGTAGTGATTGACGGTCCTGTAGGTTGTGAAAACTTACCGGTTACTTCAGTTCTGCATTACACCGATGCTTTGCCTCCACATGAGCTGCCAATTGTGGTTACCGGTTTAGAAGAAGAGCAGTTGGGGCGTGAGGGTACCGAAGGTGCTATGAAGCGCGCACATGCTACCTTAGATCCTGATCTGCCAGCAGTAGTGGTGACTGGTTCTATTGCAGAAATGATTGGTGGTGGCGTTACTCCAGAGGGTATGAATATTGCCCGCTTCTTGCCAAGAACCATCGATGAAGATCAATGGCAATGTGCTAACCGCGCAATGTATTGGTTATGGACTGAATACGGTACTCGTAAGGTTCCAGAACGCAAACCTAGAGCAGAAGGTGAGAAGCCACGCGTTAATATTATTGGACCTTGCTATGGCACCTTTAATATGCCAAGTGATCTTGCTGAGATCCGCCGCTTAGCGGAAGGCATTGGTGCTGAAATTAATATGGTTTTCCCGCTAGGATCTCATTTAGCTGAAGTAGAGAATCTAGTGAATGCAGATGTGAACATCTGTATGTATCGTGAGTTTGGCCGCATGCTGTGCGAAGCCTTGGAGCGTCCTTATTTGCAAGCGCCTGTTGGCCTGCATAGCACCACCCAATTCTTGCGCAAGCTTGGCGAGTTGCTGGGCTTAGATCCAGAACCATTTATTGAGCGCGAGAAGCACACCACCATTAAGCCCATCTGGGACTTATGGCGTTCAGTGACCCAAGATTTTTTCAGTACCGCAAGTTACGCAGTCGTTGCCAATGAAACCTATACCCGGGGTATCCGTCATTTCTTATCAGATGAAATGGGTTTACCTTGTAGCTTTGCTATTCCTAGAAAGCCTGGTGAAAAAACAAATAATCAAGAGGTGCGCAAGCTCACTAAAGAGAAGCCTCCACTCGTGATGTTTGGTAGCTATAACGAAAGAATGTATTTGGCAGAAAACGGTAGTAAGGCATCCTACATTCCATCATCATTTCCTGGCGCCATTATTCGTCGTCATACTGGCACTCCATTTATGGGTTATGCCGGTGCAACCTACATCATTCAAGAGTTTTGTAACGGTTTATTTGATGCACTCTTTTATATCTTGCCATTGGGTACCGATATGGACAAGGTGGATTCGTCGTTAACACGTACCTATCGCTCTAACTCTCTGCCTTGGGATCAAGATGCGCAGAAATTGGTGGCTGACTATATTAAAACGAGACCAGTCCTCATTCAGATTTCTGCTGCTAAAGAGATGCGAGATCGTGTAGAGCAAGATGCAGAAAAAGCTGGCGAAGAAAGAATTACTGCTGCAAGAGTGAAGTCTTCGTGCAAAGAAATTATTGAGGAGGTTGAAGCCTAATGGCCTCATTGATAACCATTGAGTACAACAAGTCGCTTGATTTGTTGGAAACGGAATGTGGCATGCCTTACGCTACAGCCCATGTCGCGCGGGTTAAGCGCGATAACGGCCGCAAGGCTATTTTTGAAGGAGGTAATTGATTATGAGCGATCACAGAACAGGTTCAATATCCGGCCTTACTGATGACGAAGCCAAGGAGTTTCACCAGTTGTACATCCAAGGTTTAGTTGGTTTTGTTTCAATTGCAGTAGTAGCCCATATTTTGGTTTGGGCTTGGCGTCCTTGGTTCCATTGAAATCGGATTAAATCTTAGGGGAATGAAATGGAAATTAGTCACGTTATAAGCAAAGAAAAAAATATGATTAGAGAGGATTCAATTACTTTCAATCTTATTTTTATTTTGTGTTTTTTAGTGTGCTTTGTTATTTCTTTGTTTACCCAGATTTTGCCAAACAAGTGGAGTTCTTGGCTTCCAGGGGCTGAAGAAAAATCGCTTATCGATGGTACGAAGTCGGCGGTTTATGGTTTTATGTCTTACTTAAATTAGGAGAAGATTATGTGGAGAATTTGGAAACTGTATGATCCGTTGCGATCAATGGTTGTTCAAGGTATTTTTCTGTTTGGTCTTGCAGCAATGATTCACTTGATTTTGCTGAGCAGTGTTCGTTTTAACTGGTTGGATGGTTTGAGCCAAGCCCAGTTCAAGGCGATGGATGCAAAAACAGGTTCTGCAATGCCACCATCAGTTCCAGCAGCAAAGTAATTTGTATAAAAAAATGGTGAATAGGGTTAGGCTAAATAGCTTTTAGCTCAACCCTATTTATCCATTCATTGGAGATTATAAAAAATGGCCATGCTAAGTTTTGAGAGAAAGTACCGAGTTCGTGGCGGTACCTTAGTTGGTGGGGACTTATTCGATTTTTGGGTAGGGCCGTTTTATGTGGGATTTTTTGGTGTTACTACTGTCTTCTTTGCCTTCTTAGGCACTGCACTTATTTTATGGGGTGCTTCACAGGGTCCAACATGGAACCCTTGGCAGATTAATATTGCACCACCGGATATCAGTTATGGATTAGGTTTCGCCCCCTTATTGCAAGGAGGGCTCTGGCAGCTGATTACAGTCTGTGCCTTAGGTGCATTTCTTTCTTGGGCCTTAAGAGAAGTAGAGATTTGTCGAAAACTAGGCATGGGTCTTCATGTTCCTTTTGCCTACTTAATGGCGGTGTTCGCTTATTTCACTTTGGTAGTGATTAGGCCAGTACTCATGGGCGCATGGGGTCACGGTTTTCCATACGGAATCTTGAGTCACCTTGATTGGGTCTCCAATACGGGCTATCAGTATTTACATTTCCATTACAACCCAGCCCATATGATCGCTGTGTCCTTATTCTTTGCCACCACCTTTGCTTTGGTATTGCATGGTGGATTGGTCTTGTCATCTACCAATCCGCAGAAAGGGCAGTTTGTTAAAACGCCTGAGCATGAAGATACTTTTTTTAGAGATTCGATCGGTTATTCCATTGGTACTTTAGGCATTCATCGCCTTGGATTATTTTTAGCTTTAGCAGCGGTTTTCTGGAGCGCCGTATGTATTGTGATTAGCGGCCCATTTTGGACTCGTGGTTGGCCAGAGTGGTGGGGTTGGTGGTTGAACCTGCCGATCTGGCGATAAGAGGGGAATATAAAAATTATGGAATATCAAAACCTTTTTACCCAAGTTCAAGTAGTTGCACCTCCACATCATGGAGTGTCAATCGACCCATATGATGAGCGTGAGCGCTTTGGACAGCCTAAGCTTTATCACTTGTTTGGCCGACTTGGTAATGCTCAACTAGGGCCAATTTATCTAGGACGTCTGGGTTTAGCTTCTTTATTTTTTGGCATTATCGCCATTCAGATCATGGGCTGGAATATGCTGGCCTCGGTCAACTGGAGCCCGATTCAATTTGTGCGCCAATTATTTTGGCTATCACTAGATCCACCTTTACCTAAGCATGGCTTGTCGTTGTTTATGCCCTTAAATGAGGGCGGCTGGTGGATGATGGCAGGCTTTTTTCTCACCTTATCGATTTTGTTGTGGTGGGGAAGAATGTATCGACGTGCTATTGCCTTAGGTATGGGTACTCATATCGCTTGGGGTTTCTTGGCAGCGATCTGGTTATATCTGGTACTAGGATTCATTCGCCCCATCATGATGGGTAGCTGGAGTGAAGCAGTGCCATTTGGAATCTTCTCGCACCTAGATTGGACAGCTGCTTTTTCCATACGTTATGGAAACTTATTTTATAACCCCTTTCATATGCTCTCGATTGCTTTCCTCTATGGATCAGCACTCTTGTTTGCAATGCATGGCGCAACTATTTTGGCAGTGAGCCGTTTTGGTGGCGAGCGGGAGATCGAGCAAATCGTCGATCGTGGCACCGCCTCAGAAAGAGCTGCATTGTTCTGGAGATGGACCATGGGCTTTAATGCCACCATGGAATCGATTCACCGTTGGGCTTGGTGGTTCGCTGTGTTAACACCTTTAGTAGGTGGTATTGGTATTTTGCTCACCGGCACAGTGGTGGATAACTGGTATTTATGGGCAGTGAAGCACAATGTTGCGCCTTCATACCCCTACGTTTTTGGTACTCCAATACCTGACCCAGCTACTTCTGGATTTATACCGCCTGCTCCACCTACCATGATAGGAGTTAAGCCATGAAGCAATTGAGAAAATTTCTGATATTGCCGGCTCTACTGGTGAGTGTGCTATTGCTATCAGGTTGCGAGAGGCCTCCAATTGAAGCTGTCCAGCATGGATTCCGTGGCACCGCGATGGATTTGATTTACAACCCGCGTATCTTGGCTGAGCAAGCAGAGAATAATGCGGTGCCTGTTTCATATGGACCAGCTCCAGCAGAGGGACCTAAGGCCGGCGCTATTTATAAGAATGTCAAAGTTCTCAATAATTTAAGCGTTGCACAATTTACCGCCTTCATGGTTTCGATGACTAGCTGGGTTGCACCAGAGCAGGGTTGTACCTATTGCCATAATGCTGCCAACTTTGCAGATGATTCGCTCTATACAAAGAATGTTGCACGTAATATGATTTTGATGACGCAGCGGGTGAATACTCAATGGCAAGATCACGTTGCTCAAACTGGTGTGACTTGCTATACCTGTCACCGCGGTAATAATATCCCTCAGCAAGTTTGGTTCAAAGAGCCAAAACAACAAACAGGCAATGGACTTTTGGGTAATAAAGATGGACAAAATACTCCGGTTGCTGCCTCGGGCTATTCTTCCTTGCCAAATGACTATTTCTCGAGTTACCTCAGCAAATCGAGCAATATTAGGGTAGCTGGAAATACAGCATTACCAACGGGCAATAAACATAGCATCAACGAGACAGAGTCAACCTATGCTTTGATGATGCACTTCTCAAAATCATTGGGTGTTAATTGCACGTATTGTCACAACTCGCGTAATTTCTCATCCTGGGCAGAGAGCCCTCCTCAAAGAGCTAAAGCTTGGTACGCCATTCGGATGGCGCAGGATATTAATAACAATTACATGGAGCCGATTACGGGATTGTTTCCGCCGCATCGTCTAGGCCCAACTGGCGATGTAGCTAAAGCCAATTGTGGTACTTGCCACCAAGGTGCTTACAAGCCGCTTTATGGAGTATCGATGTTATCTGACTATCCTTTCTTAACTGGCCCAGCTAAGCCGGCACTAAAGGCAAAAGATGCTCCTCCTCCACCAGCGAAATCGGTGGCAATGAAGTAATCTATAGTTTGTGATAACCAATAGCGTCATACGGTGAATATGGCGCTATTTTTTTGTAGAAAAGTTGGTTTGTTGAAATGTTAAAGAAAGCTGACTTTAAGGAAGAGGAAGTATCTACTGCCATTGTGATTGGAAGTGGATTTGGTGGATTAGCCGCCGCCATTCGTTTGTCTTGTAAAGGCTACAAGGTCATTGTTCTAGAAAAGCTCGATGCTCCAGGGGGCAGGGCATACGTTCATCATCGTGATGGCTATACCTTTGACGCTGGCCCAACCATCATCACCGCTCCATTCTTGCTAAGTGAATTGTGGGAATTATGTGGCAAGAAGATGTCAGATGATGTTGATCTGCGTCCAATGGATCCTTTTTATCGTATCCGTTTTGATGATGGTACTCATTTTGATTACACGGGTGACCCAGCCAGAATGCGCGCTGAAGTGGCTAAGTTTGCGCCAGAAGACTTACCAGGTTACAAGAGATTTTTAGCAGAAGCAGAAAAATGCTACAAACTTGGTTTTCAGGAGTTAAGTTCTACTGCATTTGACTCAATCGGAGATTTGATTCGCGCCATTCCATCAATGGTGAAGATGCGGGCCTGGGAGAGTCTCTATAAATTAGTTGCGCGCCATTTAAAAAATGACAAGATACGTCAAGTGATGAGTTTTCATCCGCTCTTAATTGGTGGTAATCCTTTCTCTGTTACAGCAGTTTATGCACTCATCAACTCCTTAGAGCGACGTCATGGAGTGCACTCGGCAATGGGTGGTACAGGCTCCTTGATTAAGGGCTTAGCAGGTTTATTAGCTGGCAGAGGAGTACAAATTCGCCTGAACTCTGAGGTAAAACGCATCGAAGTAGAAAATGGCAAAGCTCAAGGCGTCACGCTAGCCAATGGTGAATTTATTCCTGCAGATATTGTGGTCTCCAATGCAGATGCAGCATGGACTTATCAAAAGCTCATCGCGCCAGAACACCGCAAAGTGTGGACTGATGCTAAGGTGAATAAGAGCAAGTACTCGATGAGTCTTTTTGTTTGGTACTTCGGCACAGACAATCAATACCCTGACGTTCCACACCATATGATTTTGTTGGGTAAGCGTTATAAAGAGCTACTCACAGATATCTTTAAGAAGCATGTTTTGGCAGATGACTTTAGCCTTTATTTACATAGGCCAACGGCTACTGATTCATCCTTAGCACCCGCAGGAGGAGATGCGTTTTATGTTCTGGCCCCGGTGCCGAATTTAGAAAGCGGTACGGACTGGGCTAAAGAGGCTGAGCCCTATCGCCAAGCAATTGCCAAGTACTTGGATGAAAGTGTTTTACCTGCATTTGAAAAGCATCTTAAAACATCCTTTCTCATGACTCCTCAAGATTTTCAGGATCGCCTCTTATCCGTTAAAGGCGCTGCCTTTGGTTTTGAGCCACTCCTACTTCAAAGCGCTTGGTTTAGACCGCATAACCGTAGCGAAGATGTCCAAGGCCTATACATGGTTGGAGCGGGAACTCATCCAGGTGCAGGCATCCCCGGTGTGCTGTCTTCTGCAAAGGCATTAATGTCAGTAGTAGCCGAACCGAAAAAAGCCTTAGCATGACTCAAAATATGAAAGACCTTCAAGAGTGCGTCGCAACCATGCGAGATGGATCAAAGTCTTTCTTTGCTGCCTCCAGAATTTTGCCGCAGAGGGTTAGGGATCCAGCAACTGCTTTATATGCATTCTGTCGCATTACCGATGATGTCGCTGATGCAGTAGATGCAGAACCAAATGCTATACCAAAATTGCGTGAACGGCTTGATCGAATCTACCAAGGTATGCCAGATGATATTGCGGCTGATCGCGCTTTATCGATCGTTGTTAAAGAATTTGATTTACCCATTAGCTTACCGCTCGCACTCATTGAGGGTTACGAGTGGGATACCCAGTTTAAAACTTACGATAGCTTGGAAGACCTACTGGATTACTGTGCACGTGTTGCAGGTACAGTGGGCGCGATGATGTGTGTGATTATGGATCGCAGAGAGCCTGAGACTTTGGCAAGAGCTTGCGAGCTTGGTCTTGCAATGCAACTCACCAACATTGCACGTGATGTGGGTGAGGATGCTGCAAATGGCAGGATCTATTTACCACTCAATTGGCTTAGAGAGGCGGGACTTGATCCGCAAGTCTGGTTACAAAAACCAGAGTTCAATGATCAAATTGCTAGCGTGATTGCACGCCTCTTAAAGCATGCTGATATTTTGTATTCTCGTGCGGAGAACGGCATTTCTGATTTACCTTGGGATTGCCGTCCAGCCATTCAGGCAGCTAGGCTGATCTATGCTGAGATTGGTCGCCAAGTAGAAAAGCTTAATCTAGATTCTATTTCTACAAGAGCGTATGTGCCCTCAAAGAGAAAAGTAGTTCTTTTGGCAGAAGCCTTTACAGCGATCTCTAAAATATTTTCTAAGCAGCATCAAGTTGATGCCGATAAAGCGATTCAGTATTTAGTGGATGCCGTTATTGAGATTCCGCATGACAAGCGTTTTGAAGGAACCACGCACGATCATTTACTGTGGTTCGTCGATCTCATGGAGCGCCAAGAGCGGCGTCGCAATCCTCGCAAGAGCGGTAGGGCCCTACAGTAACTTATAGGCTAACTACCAAGTAATACGCGGCATTCTCCAGGGCAACATGAATTGGGTTGCAGTTGAAGTCAGCTTCGGTACATTCAAAGTCTCATGAAAAGAGACCACTTTTTCGCCTAAGAGTTCTGAATTTAAAACAGAGCGCGTATAAAAAGGCGTATTTTCTAACATCTGAATGACTTCTAAGCCCTCAGAGCTTTGACTGCGCGTATGCCCTTGAATACCCCAGATGGTTTTTGGTAGTGCTTGTCTTGGAGGGGCTTCAAAATGATCAATCGTGCCATTGGGATTAAAGGTGAGCGCCAAGATTTTTTCTTGAGCGTTCTTTTCTCGCACATCATAAATGACTGAAGTTCTGCCGCCACTCATTTCCGCTCTAGACCAGTCCCATTCATGAAAAGATTTACTGATAGGTTCATCACCTTCATTGGAATCTAAATAGGCATTACCTTCCCATTTCAAGTCGGGAGAATTTAGGTGCACCTTGACGCGTGCTGACGGGGCAAGTGGGCCCCAACGGTGTTTAGCTGCTGCATCTAAGGGCGTACTAAAGTTAAAGAGGGTATTGGGATAGAGCTCAACGGTACCTGAAACCTTTTGCCCAAAGGGAACGGCGCGCTCCTCAATTTGAACAATTAACTTATTGCCATCCCAGCGAAGATTACTCGGACCAATGACAAATTCAGTAGAGCTTCGAGAGACTTGCTTTTCACCGCGCTCGGTCATCGCCCAGCGATTTTTGCCTTTGCTATAAATGGCAACATTAAGTGAGCAATGATTTTCAGGATTAATAGACGCTCCACCTCTTCTGGCCCAGGCGTAGTAGGGTGAAAATACACTGCCAACAAACGCGATTAAGACAATGCCATGTTGCCCATCATCACTTAGAGCGTCGATGTACCACCAGAGATAAGCGTTCTTCCCGACAGCTTGGTCAAACCGAGGTGTGCCATCAGGGTTGCGGCCGCCATGCGTCCCGATAGGGCTGCCATTGGAACTCCCGGCCCCGGATGAACGCTGCCCCCCGCTAGAAGTAGTCCTGGAATTGGACTCTGCGCTGAAGCTCGCCCAAAAGTTTCCATCCATCCATGGTTGGCTTGGCCATAGAGGGCTCCGCCCGTCGCCGGAAAGAGCTGGTTGAAAATAGCGGGTGTCGTACGGTGACATATTGCGCTGTCCAAATCGATGTTCAAACCATATTGTTGCAGAAGACCAAAGGTTTCGTGTTCGCATTGTTCGATTTCCTGGGTATTAAATTCAGATTGATCGCCTTTGGCTGGGGCATTCACCAGACAGAGCAGTCTTTGTAAGTCGGGTTTGGCTTGGTAGCTATCCCCTTGATCTTGGGCGCAGACATAAACTGTCGGTTTATGGGGGAGGCGGCCCCTATTAAAGATGTCATCAAACTCAGCTTGATAGTCTTGATTAAAGAAAACATTATGTCGTAGCAAAGGAAAGTCAGAGGCTCTCGCATTCATTGACCAAGTCATTGCAGAAAGCGATCTCTTGGAAGGTGAGGGCGGAGTCATCTTTGTATTGAATGCTTTGATTCCTTCTGCATTGAGCAGGCCAGTTTGGAGCGCCGCAAGATCGCCATTGAAAACAACATGATCTGAATAGAGCAGGGTGCCATCTGCTAACCGTACTCCACTAACCTTACCATTCTTGAGCAGGATTTCTTCACAAGCTTTGCCAGTCATCAACTGCACACCTTTATCTTGCGCTAACTTACGAATGGCTGCAACGAGGCTATACATACCGCCTTCTATCGCCCATACTCCTTGGGTCTCAACATCGGCAATGAGCATTAGGGTTGCAGGGGCTTCGTATGGGGATGAGCCACAGTAGGTAGCGTAACGACCAAACAATTGATGCAATCTAGGATCATGGAAGTAATTGCCAAGTGATTTCCAGAGGGTATTAAATAGGCCAATGTCATATAAGACCTTAGATCCAGCAATTCCTAAGTCAGCAATCATGCCGCCAAAGTTTGGCTTTGCTGAAAGCATATAAGGCTTCTCAAGCGCCTTGTAGAGTTCTCGGCATTGGGCAGAAAACTGGAGAAATCGTTTTGCTTCAGCGGGGGATGAAAATTCTGCAATCGCTTGTGCTGATTGATCTATATCTGCAAATAAATCCAATCTTTCATCTTTATTCCAGGCGTGCCTGGCGAGGATATTGAGTTTCTCGAGCTTTAACTCAGATTCTAGGGTGGTGCCTGCTTTTTCAAAGAGAGCGTCAAAAACCCAACGCATCGTAAAGACTGTGGGGCCAGAGTCAATGGGAGCGGGTGCTAGAGGATCATCAGAGCAATTAATTTGTCGAATCTTGCCGCCAACTTGAGCTTCTTTTTCAATCAGAATGACTTCCACACCAGAGGAGGCGAGATCGAGTGCGCAAGTAAGTCCAGCAATACCACCACCAATAATAATGACGGGAGCTTTAGCCAAGAGTGCGACCCTTCCAGCTGCCGAATGCATCAAAAGGTTGGTAACGTGAGAACATCGATTCAGAAAAGTAGCTGCCATTCATCGATGCACGTATGGCCTCTTGGTGAGCGCCTTGCCTTGCATATTGATCCATCGCTGCTTGAGATTCCCAGATTGTAAAAGTAGCCTGGCGAAAAAAAGGCGCCTCCCCAATACCAGCAGCAATAATGCAGCCAGCAGTTTTCTCTAGCGAGATTTCTGCAGCCGGCTCTTTACTCCAGAATTCTAGACAATTGAGCGGCTTAATGGAGGCTCTGGTAATTGAAACGATTGGACCTGATGTGGGTGTATCAGCAGTAATTTGTGGAATAAACCCTGACCACTGACCTTTGATTGAATAGGTCTTGAGCTTTACTGAAAAAAATTCATTAGCATGCGATCTGTACCACTGGATGAGTTTTGAAGAGGCACAAAATTTTTCAGCACTAGTGAGATCTTTAAAGACGCAATAAAGTGCTTGATGGGTGCCACTGGGGCGGAATGAGAAACCACCATTTTTTCCTGAGCCCATATGTTTGAAGAACTCAAGACCTGGCGTCGACCAAAGCCAAAGCCTTGTAAACATGAGCCTTAAAATACCGCTGATTTTTGCTGATGACTGGATATCTACAAGAACCATCAGTGCAACTTGACTACTCATCACTGACTTTCTAATCAATAGCCTTATTGAGGTCTACGAGACCATACTTTCTGAGCTTGATGTACAGACTTTGTCTCGATAGTCCCAAGATTTCTGAAGCAGAAACCCGATTATCTTGAGTCAGGTCTAAGGCGGCTTTGATGCAGAGCTGCTCAATTAAGTCAGTTGTTTCGGCTAGGATATCTTTCAAAGGGACTTTTCCAACTAGCATCGACAACTCTTGAGAGCTGCGTACGAGTTTTTTGTCGATACGTGCGCCTTTATTTTGTCTCGAATCTACTTGGCGAAAGATCATGCCAATACAGGCGAGTGGTTGCGCTACAGATACTGCAGAAATATCCACCAACTTAATGCTACTAGTAGCGTTACTGATCGAAGAGACGCAAGATTGTGAGCTAGCCTTACCTTGTAAGGATTGCATCATTTGATCAAAATCGGTTCTTTCTGGCCCTAAATAATTTCTAATATTGGTACCAATGAGGTCTTGCTCGCCCCTAGTGGCGCTCAATTTATTAAAGGCTTTATTCGCCTTCAGAATCAGACCTTCTGGGGTGCAAACGACAAAACCGTAGGCGTTATTTTCAATCGCCTTAACGGTTAACGAGTCAGCATCTAATAGGCTAGATGCTTTCGCTAAATCCAGCGGCTTCAGATTCAGCAGTAAGTAGGGAATCCCGCTGTTTATAAAGGAGGTTGCACTGATTTGAATTGCTTTGCCATTACTCAATAATGTTTTTAGGATATTAGGCTCGTCTGTGTCTTGAACACCTTGCAGAAAATGGGTGACCTTGCTTATTTCATCACCAGGTAAGAGCGATAGAAGCGATTTTCCAATGCAATTATTTTTAGCTAGTAGCAGTTGCTTAATAGCAATTCTGTTCATCTCAACTATTGGGTATACATCATCTACTTTAACGATAACGATAGACTCTGTACCAATTTCAAAGATAGATCGAAACCGTTCTTCTAGCTGGCTTATTTGTAGATAATTTTGACTAATCTCTTTTTGGGCTGAAACTAAATTTTGTTGCAAGCGTGAGACCTCTGTGATGTCTCTGCCAATCACAATAATCTTTTTATTCGACGATGTTTTGATGGAAGCGCACATCATTGGCAATGCTACATTTCTCTCATTGCCAATCATATTAATTTGTCTAAACTTCGTGATGGTGTCTGGGCTAGCATCGTCTAGCAAGCGTTGAACTTTTGTTCTGCTATCAGGCTCCACTACTTCTAACCATTTTTTCCCAATCAGATCGTCTGAAATTTGTTTGGCTAAATATTTATTATCAGAGTAGATGCTTTGTATCGATCCTAGGTCATCCAAAACAAAAGAAATATCTGCCGATGCTTGGGCTATCTGGCTGAGCTCTTTCCCGCTTAATTCAGCAAAGAGTTTGTCTGGATGATATGAAATGGGCATCTTAATTTAAGGTGGCCTTTTGCGCTTTTAAGTACGAAACTTTTTTAATGGCCTCTTCGGCTGTGAGCTCGCAAACATCTGCAGAACACTCTTGAATCAGTTCCGGTTTGAAATCGAATAACGGGCCACCTGCCATTGTCAGTATCCCCTTGTTTTTTGATACCTTTTTTACTTCATTCAGCAATGTTTCCATAGTACCCCATTGATCCTCGCAGGAGATAGAAATTGCTAATAAATCATAGGCTTGTGAACAAACACGTTCCTTGAGCTGGGCGCTGGTCATTTCAATTTCGACCGTCGTATTCCAACCGTTCAATTTGAAAAATTCACCCATGATCAGAATGCCTAAGGTATGTTGTGATCCTGGTGCATTGATCAGTAGAGCATTTCCCTGGAACTCAGAGAGTTTGCCTTGGCCCATAAAGGCAGGGCTAAGCTGGTGGATCAGATTCTGGGCTCGACCTAGGGCCAAAGTCACTTCTGTAAAGCTATTTTCATCACTTTCCCAGAGCTGTTGCAAGCGCCTAGTTGACGCTGGAATCAGATTCATATAAAGCGATACAAGACTGTGGCCCGATTTTTGCATTCGATCAATAAAGGTGAAGCAGTCCGCTATGGGGCCATCTAGCAAAGTCTGGCAAAAATCGACAATTTCTGTCTGCTTCACCTCGATGTTGCTACTTTGAGCATCAGCAAGCTGATTGGCTGATTCCAGCTTATGCCCCATCAGTAAGCGGGGGATGATTTCCGACTCTATCGTTTTATTGAGCCATTGCATCATTTCTGCACTATCTAATTCGCCTAAATTAGACTGGTATGTTTTTTTCAGCGAGTCCGACAAAGCCAATCTCCTAATGATGCGGTAATCGAGACAAATTATGGGTGCTTTATACGGCCAGCAAAATGCTGCACCGCAAAAAATAAATCACCTTTTTCCCCCAAAAGGGGCCATTTGCTAATAGGCCTATTTGGCATTTTTTTTGCATAAATTGCCATAGGGAAACTACTAGTAATAGGGTTACCCCGAGGGGTATATTTTACTAAATATCGTAAACTTTGATTGACACTTTTTGACTTTAAAAGTGCAGTAGCGATTGTTTAAATGATGTTTTAGAAAGTTCAGCAGACTGTAGATGGAAAAAACCTATAGACCACTTTATACCCCAGAAGAAAGGGTGAGAAGAGACGCGACTAAATGGACTCTCGTTCAAGGAATTTTGGCGCCCATTCAGTTTGTTGTTTTCCTAGTGAGTCTTTATCTCGTTCTGCGTTTTTTATTCACTGGAGAGGGTGAGAACGCAGCGAATGTTTCAGTAGTGGTTAAAACACTCACGCTCTACACCATCATGCTCACTGGATGCATTTGGGAGAAGGTTGTTTTCAATTGCTACTTATTTGCCCCAGCATTTTTCTGGGAAGACGTATTCAGTATGTTGGTATTGCTATTGCATACCTTGTATTTGGTGGCACTAGGAACGGGGTATTTAGATCAAACTCAACTCATGTTGCTCGCTTTAGCTGCTTATGCAACCTATGTTGTGAATGCTGGCCAATTTATTTGGAAGTTGCGGATGGCACGTTTGGATGAGGCAAAAAAAAAGTTGGCAGCTGCCACTCTCAATCCTGCATTGGCAAGCGTTCAAGCAGTAATGGCCCGAGCTTCAGCTACAAGCTTGACAGGTTTGACTACGGCAGAAGCAGAAGAGTTGCATCGCAACCTGATTCAAGGGACGCAATTTTTTGGTTTCGTCGCAGCAATCGCCCATCTATTGGCCTACATTTATTCTCCATGGTTGAAATAACTTAAAGACGATGATTTGATGCTTGAAAATTCTTACACTCAAAAGCGCAGTCAGCTCCAAGAGTATTTCGACCGCACTGCAGTAGACGCTTGGGCAAAGCTCACGTCCACTGCTAAGGTAAGCGGTATTCGTGCCAAGGTTCGCGCTGGGCGCGAAGAGATGCGCCATGTGTTGCTCAGTTATTTACCAAGTGATTTGACTGGCCAGCGGGTTTTAGATGCTGGTTGTGGCACGGGAGTCTTAGCAGCCGATTTAGCAAAGCGGGGTGCTCATGTCGTCGCGATTGATTTGTCACCAACTTTAGTCGATTTGGCGCGCGAGAGAATTGGCAATGATGTTGGTTCTGGCTCGATTGAGTTTCGCTCTGGCGATATGTTGGATCCATCCCTAGGCGAGTTTGATCACGTGGTTTGTATGGATTCGATGATTCACTATCACCATTTGGATATTGCTGATGCGATGGCAAAGCTTGCTGCTCGTACCCGAGCCAATATTGCCTTTACCTTTGCTCCTAATAATGCAGCGCTGAGCACCTTGTTGACGATTGGCAGCGTATTCCCAAGAAGCGATCGATCGCCCTTTATTCAACCGATTTCGATTGACTCCCTCACTAGGACCTTTAGCAAGCATGATGGTTTAGTAGATTGGGCACCAGTTAGTACGCAAAAAGTGCAACGCGCATTCTATTTTTCACAGGCGATGCGCTTGAGTAAGAAGCCAGCCGACCAGAGTAAAGAGCGATAACAATGAAAATGTTTACTCTGACCTGGCGTGGCAAAGCGTTATTTGAAAATTGGAAGAGAGTGAGTCCAAGGTTCTTACCTTTTGCCGATATCGCCACTAAAGAGTTGCCATTAAGTCGTCTCTTAAGGCTCTCACTATTTCAGGTCTCTGTTGGCATGGCAATGGTGATGTTGATTGGCACCCTCAATCGGGTCATGATTGTTGAGTTGCAAGTGAGCGCCGCTCTAGTTTCCATTATGGTGGCCTTGCCACTGCTGTTTGCTCCCTTTAGAGCATTAATTGGATTTAAGAGCGATAGTCATAAGTCATTTCTGGGATGGCGTAGAGTTCCCTATATTTGGATTGGTTCTTGGTTGCAATTTGGCGGCTTTGCAATCATGCCCTTTGCACTCATTTTATTATCTGGCGATACCACCTGGCCTGCTTGGTTTGCGCAAGGAGCTACTGGACTTGCATTCTTGTTGGTTGGCGCTGGTATGCAGACCACTCAAACTGCTGGCCTCGCTTTAGCATCAGACTTGGCTGAGCCGCAGGCTAGACCAAGAGTAGTCGCACTCATGTACATGATGTTGTTGGTTGGCATGGCAGTCAGTAGTGCCATCTTTGGCTATTTGCTGATTGATATCACACCCATTCTGTTGATTAGGGTAGTGCAGGGTGTTGCAGCAACAACCTTGATACTCAATTTAATTGCTGCATGGAAGCAAGAGCCTCGTCAGCCGCATTTAACAGCACACTCCATTCCAACGCAAAGCTTTAAAGAAACTTGGACCACTTTTTCGCAACAAGGCAAAGTGATGCGTTTTTTAGTGGCCTTAGGCTTAGGTACTGCCGCATTTAGTATGCAAGACATTATTTTGGAGCCTTACGGTGCTGAAGTATTAGGCCTATCCGTCAGTGCTACGACAGTACTAACCAGCCTGACTTCTTTAGGTGCGCTACTGGCTTTTGCGGTGGCTGCACGATATTTAAATCGCACCATTGATCCATATCGTCTAGCTTCCATAGGCGCCTTATTTGGCATTCTGGCATTTAGCTGCGTGATTTTTTCTGAACCATTACTTTCCCCCTTGCTATTTCGTTGTGGCGCATTTTTGATTGGTTTTGGAGGCGGATTATTTGCTGTCAGTACATTAACCGCCGCAATGAGCTTTGAGTCAGGCGGAATGAATGGTTTAGTCCTGGGTGCTTGGGGCGCCGTACACGCTACTGCATCTGGTGTTGCAATTGCAGCTGGTGGAGTGATACGGGATGTGATTTCTGGTCTAGCGACTAGCGGTCTCTTAGGAGATGGCCTGATTTCTACTGCTACAGGTTATAGCTTTGTGTACCACATTGAATTTTATTTGCTGTTTGCTACATTAATTGCCATTGGGCCTTTAGTGGTGATAAATAAGCATGCAGTAATGAATGTTTCGAAGAAGTTTGGTTTAGATGAATTACCAAGTTAACTAGTAGTAAAGTATGTTTTTTTCTCAATAAGCATTATTGTTAAAAGGGAGAGTAAGATGGCAACCGGAGCAATTACAGAATATATAGATGTTGCGCAATTGGTTCTATATGCATTTTGGGTATTTTTTTTCGGTCTAGTGTATTACCTCACCTTAGAGGGTAAGCGTGAAGGTTTTCCGCTGGAGTACGACATTCGTGGAGAAACGCGACGAGCGATCGGAATAATCGGAATGCCGGCACCAAAGACTTTTCATACGGAGTATTTTGGTGATGTGACCCAGCCAAAAGATGAGCCCCTTGAAAAAGTGGCTGCCAGGCCCTCAAGCTATTTAAATGGCGCCCCCTTAGTGCCAACAGGTAATCCCATGCTTGATGGAGTGGGGCCAGGTGCCTTTACGAAGCGCGCAGATATTCCTGATATGACATCAGAAGGTCAAAAGCGCATTCTGCCAGGGCGTTTACTCGGTCAATTTAGTGTCGCCAAACAAGATCGAAATCCGATTGGTATGCAGGTCATGGGTGACGATGGTGTGATAGCTGGCACCGTTAAAGAGCTCTGGATTGATCAGGCTGAAGTTGTGATTCGCTATTTTGAAATTGAAACCTTGTCAGAGTTTGGCGGTAGAAGAGTATTGCTACCGATCAATTTTTCTAGAGTTGGCAAAGAGGCTATCAAGGTGAAATCAATTCTGGGTAATCAATTTGCTTTAGTACCAGGTTTAAAGAGTCAAGATCAAATTACCCTGTTAGAAGAAGAGAAGATCATGGCTTACTACGGCGGAGGCACTCTGTATGCGACCCCTGAGCGGCAAGAACCTTTAATTTAAATCGCTGTAAATTGAAAGTAGAAAGTATTTTTTGTGAGTCAACAACCTTATCAATCAGCAGAGTATGAGTTTGAGGCGGCCTTAGGGTTGCCCGAACCATTGCCACAAGATGAAATCATCTTGTGGCAGGGAGCTCCCAATTGGATCTCCATGGCAAAGCATGTATTTCGTTTGCAATGGCTCGGCTTGTACTTTGCTGTAATTGTGATTTGGCAAATGATTTCTGTAGCCGGTAGTGAGGGTGGGCTGGCTGCAGGTTGGAGCAGTGTTGCTCTTGCTGTTTTCTTAGCGCTTATTGGCCTGCTGCTAGTAGGCTTGTTAGCCTACTGGTCAGCAACGACCACGATGTATACCTTAACAAATCGTCGGATTGTGATGAGGGTGGGCATTGTTCTCACGGTGACTTTTAATCTGCCCTATAAATCACTGAAGAGTGCAGATCTGAAGTTATATAAAGATGGCACTGGTGATATTCCGATGCAAATTGCCACGGAAGATAAGATCGCCTTCTCTCATCTATGGCCTCATGCACGTCCATGGCGTTTAGCCACCCCAGAGCCAATGATGCGTTGTGTTCCAGAGGCAAAAAAGGTGGCAGCCATCCTGACAGAAGCCTGGGCTGAATCAACTGGCTTGAGCAAAAAAGTAGCGCAAGAAATTCAAATTGAGCAAGTGGGAGTGCAGACGGCATGAGCATTCCAGAAAACAAAGATTTTTTATCCCCTGTGGCCAAGATACTGGTGGCTGCTGGCATCAGCATTGTGTTGCTATTGGTATTTATTAATAGTCGCGACCTGAGTACAGTGCGTGAGCCCGACGCATCCCCAGTAAAAGTGTTACAGCTGAGTTTTGAGGATCGTCCCGATGGATCGATTGCAGTCATTGATTACAAAACAGGCAAGCAAATTGATACCGTGCAAGGCGAAGCAGGCTTTGTAAGAGGTACTTTGCGTGGTCTTGCGCAAGAAAGAAAACGCAGAGGCTTAGATGGTGGGCCTCCATTTGAGTTAATTTATCGTGCCGATGGCCGCTTAACGCTATCAGATACTGCAACCGGTCGTCTGGTGGATTTGGAGTCTTTTGGCCCTACCAATGCGGGCACATTTTTTAAGTTATTGAATGAGTCAAGTGTAGTAGTACTGAGTAAGTCATAAATCTTTATTGGAGCTGGAAATGAATTTAGATAGCGCAGAAACCATGTTGCAAAGTCAGATCCCTGCAAAGGGTTCAATTAATGAGTCCACCAAAATGGCCTTGGAAGATGCGGTATTAAGCCCGCGCTTCTACACCACCGATTTTAAAGAGATGGATCGCATTAGTATTGATTCCTTGCGCCCAGAATGGGATGCATTGATGGCCGAGTATGAGAGCGATATTAATGCGGATCACTTCCAGCGTCCTGCTGATATGGATAAGGATTACTCCAAGCTCCAACCAGCCTTATACGATGAGTTCGTTGATTTCTTAATCAGCTCGATTACTTCTGAGTTTTCGGGTTGTATTTTGTATGCTGAGATTAAGCGCAAAGTCACCAATCCTGATATGCGTAACTTGTTTGGTTACATGGCTAGAGATGAAAGTCGACACGCTGGCTTTATTAACCAGTGGCTCAAGGACTTCAATATTGGCATTGATTTAGGCTTTTTAGCTAAAGCGAAGAAATACACTTACTTTAAGCCAAAGTTTATTTTTTACGCCACCTATCTCTCCGAGAAGATTGGCTATGCTCGTTACATCACTATTTTCCGGGAACTTGAAAGTCGCCCTGAAACACGCTTTCATCCGATCTTCTTATGGTTTGAGCGCTGGTGTAATGACGAGTTTCGCCATGGTGAATCCTTTGCACTGATCATGCGTGCTAATCCGAAGTTACTCCAAGGTATCAATAAGCTATGGATTCGTTTCTTCATTCTTGCGGTATATGCCACGATGTATGTTCGTGACCATACTCGGATTGAGCTTTACAAAGCGATGCAGATTTCTCCAACGGATTACGACAAGAAAGTATTGTTCATCACCAACGAAATTATTAAGCAGGTATTCCCAATTTCCGTGAATTTGGATGATCCCCGTTTCTATCAGTATCTTGAAGAGATGAGGGCGCTGTTTGAGAAGATGGATGCCTATAAGAAAGAGGGCGGCCTGATCAATAAAGTGAAGTCTGCTGTTTTGGGTGCCAGAGCTGGTTTAGTGTTCGTAAAACTGTACTTTATCCCGGTCCAAGACAACACCTTGCCTACCAATGTTCGTATGGTTCCTACCTGGTAATGTGATGAGTATTGTTTGGCCAATCCTCTACGCGATTTTTATATGGTGGTTTAGCACTGGGATCATCCTTTTACTAAACCAGCGCAATCCGTCGACCTATAAAAATACCTTTTGGGTAAGCGGTATGGTTTTGGCTTTGGCTTTAGTGGGATTAAAAACGAGCGCCAACTTAAGTACGGTAGCCGGTGCTTATTGTGGTTTCACCTGCGCCATTTTGGTTTGGGGTTGGCAAGAGATCGGTTTCTTATTTGGTTATGTGACTGGTCCTCGTCGAGAGCCATGCCCAGAAAACTGTCGGGGCTTACAAAAGATGTATTTTGCGTTCCAGACAATTCAGCATCATGAAATTGCTTTGGTTGTGTTGGCATTAGCTGTGACGGTCATGACTTGGGGTGGCTCAAATCAAACGGGCTTTTGGACTTTTATCATCCTCTGGTTGATGCGTCAGAGCGCTAAGCTAAACGTCTTCTTGGGTGTTGCAAATCTCAATGAACGCTTTCTGCCAAATCATCTCAAGTACATATTTACCTATTTCACGTGCAAGCCGATGAACCCCTTACTGCCACTATCGGTGATTGGTGGCATTCTCTGTGCAATTCCTTTGTGGCAATCTGCTGTTCATCCGAGTTCAAGTGACTTTCAGGTTGCTTCCATGTCATTGACTGGCGCTATTTTGTCGCTAGCAGTCTTAGAGCATATTTTGATGGTGGTGCCTTTCTCAAGCGAGCGCCTTTGGAAGTGGGGAATGCGATCATAAATACACTCACCGTGCGCCGCTTCCCCGCGCCATCCGCCATCCTAGAATTACTTAAGCCCATTACTTGGTTTCCGCCAATGTGGGCTTTTGCCTGCGGTGTGATTGCTACTGGCGTATCATTTGAGGGACGTTGGCATTTATTAGTTGCTGGTGTGATTCTTGCTGGCCCCATGGTGTGCGCTGCTAGTCAGGCAGTTAATGATTGGTTTGATCGCGAGGTGGATGCGATTAACGAGCCACAACGTCCAATCCCTTCGGGTCGTATGCCAGGTACTTGGGGTCTGTATGTTGCCTGTATTTGGACTGGCCTCTCACTCTTATTGGGCTGGCTGATTAGTCCGTGGGCATTTGCAGCAACTTTGTTAGGGCTCTTACTGGCTTGGCTTTACAGCATGCCGCCACTCCGCTTTAAACAAAACGGCTGGTATGGTAATGCTGCTTGCGGAATTTCTTACGAAGGATTGGCTTGGTTTACAGGTTCAGCAGTGATGATGGGAGACTTGCTACCTTCCACTCCATCGATTCTTCTTGCTGTTCTATATAGCATTGGCGCACACGGCATCATGACCTTAAATGATTTCAAGGCAATTGAAGGTGATCGCAAGATGGGCGTGCTCTCTTTGCCAGTGCAACTTGGTATCGCAGGTGCGGCCGAGAATGCATGCCTCATGATGTTGGCGCCACAGTTTGGCGTTATTGGACTCTTATTAGTATGGGGCGCGTATTGGCAAGCATTCGTGATCTTGCTGCTTATCGGCGGACAAATCAAAATGATGCATTATTTTTTACAGGATCCAGTCAAGCGCGCATTATTTCTGAGTGGCTTTGGTGTGCCATTGTTTGTTGCAGGAATGATGGTCAGTGCATTTGCAGTGGCAGGACGTTTCTCGGTAAATTAATTGAACTATGAGCGCCCCTGAAACCAACTATCTCACTTGGCCCCAAATTGCCAGACTAGGTTTAGTCCAGGCATCTTTGGGATCGATTGTGGTGTTAACGACCTCACTCTTAAATCGGGTGATGGTGATTGAGTTGGCTCTGCCCGCAATTTTGCCCGGTGCATTAGTAGCAATCCATTATTTTATTCAGTTAATCCGCCCGCGCATGGGCTTTGGCTCCGATCAAACGCGCAGAGCCAGTCCATGGATTCGTGGAGGAATATTGGTATTGGCTAGTGGCGGCGTCTTAGCTGCTGCCTCAACCATTCTTTTAAGCAATTCAGTCGTGTTAGGCATTGCACTAGCAACCGTTGCCTTTTTAATGATTGGTATTGGCGTGAGTTCTAGTGGTACTGCATTACTGGTGCTGCTAGCAAAACGAGTGGAGCCTAAAAAGAAGGCTGCAGCAGCTACTTGTGTTTGGTTAATGATGATTTTTGGGTTTGCTTTTACAGCTAGCGTTAGTGGAAAATTCCTCACACCATTTTCATTTGAGCGTCTACTCATAGTTTCATCGACCGTATCGGTGATTGCAGTGATAGTCACATTCTTGGCAATCTGGGGCATGGAGTCACCGGTTACTAAAAATCATCAGCTAGCAACTAACGCAGATGAAGTCGAATCAGAGAGTCCAAGTAAAGCGAGTTTTCGTGAAGCCTTTGCTGAGGTCTGGAAAGAAAGTAGGGTACGTTCGTTTACCTGGTTTGTCTTTGTATCCATGCTCGCTTATAGCTCGCAAGATTTGATCTTAGAACCTTTTGCTGCAGTTGCCTTTGGGTTCTCACCCGCAGAGACAACGACATTATCTGGCTTGCAAAATGGTGGCGTACTCATTGGAATGCTCTTTTTAGCCTTTATTACGAGCAAGGCTAAATCTCAGACTTTAACGTCATTGAGTACTTGGACAATTGGCGGATGTCTGGCTTCAGCCTTGGCGATGTTAGGCCTGGTTTTGTCTGGCCCGATTGCCAATGTCATTTTCTTTCAGGTGGCCGTTTTCCTATTGGGCATCTTTAATGGCGCCTTTTCGATTGCTGCTATCGGATCAATGATGCAATTTGCGAGTATCGGTAGTGCGCGGCGTGAGGGTGTTCGTATGGGGATTTGGGGAGCATCGCAAGCGATGGCCTTTGGTTTAGGTGGAATTATTGGAACTGGTTTAAGCGATATTGCGAGGATTGTTTTGGGTGATCCCGCTTCTGCCTATGCTTTTGTCTTTTTATTAGAAGGTGTTTTATTTGTTGTGGCTGCGTACTTGTCTTATCAGACCCGCTCGCAAAAACAAACAAGTAATATTTCGAATCATTTAGTGGGTGTGTAGTAAATCAATCAATTAACTAAATCAATTAACTGAGTATGATGGAGATGAAAATGAGTGCCCTAGAAACTTTTGAAGTCGTTGTGGTTGGCGGCGGCCCTACTGGAGCTACAGCCGCAAGTGATCTTGCAAAGAAAGGTCGAAAAGTCCTCTTATTAGATCGCATGGGCCGCATTAAACCTTGCGGCGGCGCCATACCTCCACGCTTAATTAAAGATTTTGAAATCCCCGATGAGCTGCTAGTAGCAAAGGCCAATTGCGCCAGAATGATTGCCCCCTCTGATAAGGCAGTAGATATGCATATTGAGGGCGGCTTTGTAGGAATGGTCGATCGTGACAAGTTTGATGAATTTTTGCGTGTCCGTGCCGCCAATGATGGCGCTGAAAGAAGAACCGGCGTCTTTGAGAAATTGACTAGAGATCCAGATGGAGTCTCAGTTGTTCACTATGTCGTGCGTGGTAAGCATGGCGCTCCTGATGAAACCGTAGCCGTTCGTGCTAGGGCAGTGATTGGTGCTGATGGGGCTAAATCTGGTGTTGGACGCCAAGCAATTCCAGGCGCTAAAGATGTGGAATATGTCTTCGCCTATCACGAGATCGTCAAGGTTCCTGAAAATCCTCCTGCAGGCTTCGACGGCAGCCGCTGCGATGTGTTTTATCAAGGCGCTTTATCCCCAGATTTTTATGGCTGGATTTTTCCTCATGGTACAACCATGAGTATTGGTACAGGTACAGCTGACAAAGGCTTTTCTTTAAGAAGTGCAGTAGAAACTCTCAAAAAACAAACCGGCCTAGAGAATGCTGAAATGCTCAGGCATGAAGGCGCACCGCTACCAATGAAGCCATTAAAGAAATGGGATAACGGTAGAGATGTTATCTTGGCTGGAGATGCTGCTGGAGTGGTAGCTCCCGCCTCTGGTGAGGGCATCTATTACGGCATGTATGGTGGCCGTGTGGCTGCAGAAGCGGTAGAAGACCTACTAGTGACTGGTAACGGAAAAGTATTGGCAAAAGCCCGTAAAAAATTTATGAAAGAACATGGCACTGTATTTTTGGTCCTTGGCATCATGCAGCGTTTTTGGTACAGCAACGATAAACGTCGCGAGCGCTTTGTCAAAATGTGTGAAGATAAAGACGTTCAGCGTTTAACATTTGAATCGTATATGAATAAGAAACTCGTTCGTCGTGACCCTATGGCGCACTTGAAGATTTTCTTAAAAGATACCGCCCATTTATTGGGTTTTGCGAAAGTTTAAGAAGTGGTCAATCAGCAGCAGCTTTAAATTAGTCCTAAAACTGAAGGGAAGTGGAATCATGAGAGATAACAGCGCAACAACCTTAAAAAATAAAACCGGCAAAATGTACCTGATTGGAATCGTTGCATTTTCAGGCTTGATTATCGGAATTACCTTTATTAAATTCTTATTCTCAGTTTAATTTTGCGGTGTCAGGCTTAGTTGTTCGAGACTGAAGCCGTTGTCATTGACTAGGCGACTAAGCAGCGCCTGATATTTGCTGGGATCTACTTTCTTGGTACGAGAGAGTATCCAGAGATACTTTCTCCCGGGGTCGCTCACGGCTGCTAGTTGATATTCAGGGTCGATATCTATCACCCAATAATCTCCCCACACCATGGGCAGAAAAGCCAGCCAAGCCGGTGCAAAGCGAACTTCTAGGGTAGGGGAAGTGGAGTCACCAATCTGCCTTGCCGTACCAATTGCCTCACCTTTTTCACCACCCTCAAATGAGCAGCGATTAGTCACGCTGACATTACCGTCTTCTTTGATCTTGTAGGTAGCATTGGTATCAGCAATACATTTTCTTTGAAACCAATTGGGAAACTTCGCAATCTCATACCAAGTACCCTGATAGCGAGCAACATCTAATGAAGCAATCGTTTTAATCGGAGCTACGGTCTTTGGTTCTGCTTGAGCAGATTGAGCTATGGCCCAGTTTTGCGAGCAACAAAAAAGAAGCAAGCCAATAATGTAGTGATTTTTTCTCATGATATTTGCCCTATGATTTTTTTAATTCTGCCACACAAGTAGCGACTTGTTCATTACCGGCTTTGACCTGAGTCAATTCATTACCCATCTTATTAATTTTGAGTTGCCCAATTTGCGGGTCAAAGCGCATTAATATCTGATAGAAATCTTTTACCTCTAGTAAGTTCACCTTCAACTCCTTACCCTCATAGAGTAGGCTTGCATCAAGAGACCCTTTAGTAATTCCTATCTGAATAGGGCTGCCATTGAGAGAGCATGTCAGTACTTTGCTTTGACTATCAATGGCTTCTATTTTCGGGGCTTGAGAATCACAACCCCATAAAGCTAGCGTCAATATCAAGCTAATTGAAACCCCTTTAAGGTTTATACAAGCTGATTTCAAAAGCGTGTTCAAGACAGTTGGGCGAGAGGAGAAACTCCAATGAGGTATTGGTGTAATCCAAATATAAAGACTACCCAGAGGATAACGCCAGAAGCGATGGTAATGACTGTCGCTTTGGTACTCACTTGAGCTTGTTCAGGGATGTGAATAGGACGTTTTCTGGCGGAACGAAAATCCAACACAGCCCAGATCAAAAACCCTCCAAAGAGGATGAGATTGACTAGGGTGCCATTGGAGATGAGATGCGCTAGTGCCCATACTTTGACACCCAAAATCATTGGGTGCTTGAGTTTAAGACGAATCGCATTATTAGAGGGAGAGCTTCCTGCTAGGAAGATAAAAGCAATTAGATTTAAGACTAGGGCAAGGTAGATGAGAGCAGCATTGGGTTGCCACAATACCACTGTACTTTGTCTTGCTTCACCATAGCCTATCACCATGATGACAAAACCAATTAAGGAAACGATGGTATACAAACCTTTCCACTTTACTTCACCGATGCGATCAATCATGTGATTGCGCCATGACTCTGCAAAGATGCGGCAAGAATGGCTAGCCAGAAAAATAACAAGACCAATCAGAAATAAAGCCATGGAATGCTCCAAAGGAAAAAAAGTTTAAGGTTTATGAATCTCTTGCTCACTAGGCTTGATGCCATATGGCTCTACTAGAGGCCAGATATGTTTAGGAACCATAGAAGCCATTTTTGCAGGCTGCTCTCTGCGTAGGTGAAGCACTGTTTCAATCGCTTTCATCTCAACACGTGTGCGAGCAAATTCAAGCCCACGAGGCCCAACTCTTGGCATTAACCAACCCACAATCGGTCTTAACCAGTTCGGCATTTTTCTCAAAGGTAGGCCACCAGCAGCGCGCTCCACGTTTTTCATGAAACCAACCACAGCAGAGTGACGTTTACCAGCCGTTCCCGGTGCCGAGGTGCGAACTTCATCACCTAAAAGATTTAATAACTCTTCACCCCGCTCATTACGAACAATGAGCCATTGCTCACCTTGTCCGCCCATATAACCAACAGTGATATCCGATAGCACGTTGGTGTAATCGACACAGGTACGGCAGGTTAGAGGGAAGAAGTCATTTGGCAAGGTAGAGAGCGGTAATTGCAGAAACGGTATCTCTTTCTTTTTGCCATTTTTAAAGCGGACTTCAACGTGGTAATCTGCTCTAAATTCTAGATAGTTAATCTCATCAGGCTCTGAGCTAACGAGCGATAGAAAGTGATGAAAATTCTCAGTCGTAGTGTTGTCAGAGCAGGGTGTACCAATCACGTAAAGCTTTTCTAAGCCAAGCTCTTTCTCTAGAGCCCTTAAGGCATATACCTGGCAAGGTATGCCAATGACAGCCATCTTTTTGTAACCTTTGGCAATCGCAGGCTCCAATAGGGAGAGAAGCGGGGCATACCCCATTCTCATGCCGCGACACTTAGCCATATCAGATGCTTTATCGATAATGATCGGCAACGGCTTCCAGCGATCGTTAGGATCCTCAGTCATAGTCAAAATGGCGTCTACTGCGCCAGTTTCCAATAAACGCTCACCAATCCGAGTAGTAATTCCAGTCCACTGCGCACCGGCACTCGGATTTTTAAGTCCTGCCCTGAGCATTTTGATAAAGGGACCAAAATGCAATTCATCCGGACGATTGAAGTCTCTTGCCCTACCGTGAACCTGAGTTTCTAGTTCTGGGTACTTGGGCTTGATAAATTGACAAGCCTCACCACAACGTTTTGGGTTATCGGTTCGAGAAATTCCACAGTCGGTACATAAGCTCCGATAGGGTGCATCAGCAGGATTCACACGGTCCTTTAGTCATTATGATTAATAGGGTAAGGGAGCCAAAAGCAAAGTAAACATAATGCATTTATTATGACCTGAATATGAAATATTTGCAGACCGATTTTATGAATATGGAGAGTAATAATGTTACCCAATATCCCCCTAAAAAGACTTGATGGATCCTCAGAAAATTTGCAGGATTATGCTGGAAAGACACTCTTAATCGTGAATGTCGCAAGCAACTGTGGCTTTACTTCTCAATACCGTGATTTACAAAATCTGTACACTGCAAATCAGGCTAAAGGCCTTGAGGTATTAGGGTTCCCATGCAATCAATTCGGCGCCCAAGAGCCCGGCTCTGCAGAGCAAATTCAAAGCTTTTGCAGCACTAACTATGGCGTGACTTTTCCGATGTTTGAAAAAATTGATGTGAATGGGGATAGTACTTATCCCTTGTATATCTACCTAAAAGAGCAAGCGCCTGGCATCTTAGGAACCACTGGTATTAAGTGGAACTTCACTAAGTTTGTTGTGAGTAAAGATGGTCAATTCGTCACACGGCTTGCATCGGCAGATGGCGCGAGCAAGATGGCAGAAGCGATTGTGAAACTGCTCTAGATTAGGGGCAGTTCAGTAGTCATTCAGCAGCAATCACTTCTTTTTCTTCTTGTCTGTATCCAGCCACTCATTGACATCGGGGAAGGCATCTTGCATTTCACCCATAAATTCACGAACCATGTAATACAGGCCTGCAATTAAAAGACAAAAAACAAAGATCGACAGGAGGAGTAATGTAGTGTTACTCATTTTTTACGATTCAATAGCGCAGATAGTTTGAAATAAATCCCAAAGCAAAATATTGAGGGTACCCACAGTGCTGTAAAGATGGACTGCTCTCGATCCTGGACAACAAACCATAAATAGGCAGAGGTGAAGAAAGAAATCACCACTGCCATGAGAATGAAGTAATCTGATCTTTTAAACATTTTCACTCCTTCACTTCGTTATTAAAATAATCTCCAATGCCATAGCCAACTGCGCTTAGAAGGCATCCCATGATAGCGCAGCTACCCAATACGCGAATCCCTGAAGAAAGACCAAAAGCAAATAGGTCTGCAGAAATAAAGTCCCACAGACTTAAGGTAATTAATATAAAACTAATTGAGCTAATGAAAAACCCAAAAGTAATGAGAGTCTTTTCGGCTAATTGCGCAAAGGTAGTCAATTAGGCAACCGATTCTACTGGCCTAGCTGGCCATATGAAATTCGTCATTGCTGCAATCGTGACTAACAGTAAAACTATTTCTAATAGATAGACACCGCAATAACCCGTTGCTGGATTATTGAGCTCTGCGCCAAAATAATTTCGCGATGCCATACCTGCCAAAATATCCCGAAATACTCCTCCGACGCCAATGGCAATGCCTGCAGCAGTCGCTTGCACTGCTCCCCAAGCGCCCAATGCCAAACCACTTTGATTTTCTGGGGCGTATCTCATGGTGGCAGTTAAGGTTCCATGGCTAAATAAGCCATTGCCAAATCCAATCAATACGACACCCACAATGAAAATGATTGTGCTATTAAAGGGTGCTGCAGCAATCACTAATATGAATGCAGGAATACCAATTTTGGCTCCATTGCTAGCCATCTTAAAGGGGTCGTAACCGGCGCTTAATACTTTGGAGGCAATGCTAAAGCCAAATAAACAGCCGACGGCTAAAGTAGCAGTTAACACCGTGGTGGCGCTCACACTCATGTTTAATAGTTCGCCGCCATAGGGTTCTAGCAAAACATCATTCATGCTAAATGCCATGGTGCCAAAGCCTACCGCAACTAAGCGACGAATTGCTTGGCCACCTTCCTTGAAAGTTTCCCAAGATTCTTTAAAGTTTTGCTCTCTAGCTACGAGCGCTCTTGCGCGGGCTTCTTCGCGACTTTCCTGCTTCCAGAGCGCAATCGCATTTAATACGATCGTGACTACAGCGCTACCTTGAATTACTTGTATTAAGCGTCCGGGACTGTACTCCTCTAATAGCTGACCAAAAATCAGGGCGCTACCAATCATGCCAATTAAGAGCATCACATACATCAGACCAACAATATTCGCCTGGGATTTAGGCGGGGCAAGATCACAGGCTAAGGCAAGACCTACCGTTTGAGTCGTGTGAATGCCGGCACCCACAAATAAAAATGACAGACCTGCAGCAGCTAATCCAATCCATGCGGGCGCTTCACTAGCATTGCCGGCACCAGCTAAGACAAGCAAGGCAAAAGGCATGATGGCAAGCCCACCAAATTGAACCATCGTTCCCATCCAAATATAGGGAACACGACGCCAACCTAAAGCAGATTTATGGGTATCAGAGCGAAAGCCAATGAGCGCTCTGATGGGAGCAAAAATAATGGGCAAGGAAACCATGATCGATACCAGTGATGCGGGTACTTGTAACTCAACAATCATCACTCGATTTAAGGTGCCCACCAGAAGTACTAGGGCCATGCCAACCGATACTTGAAATAAGGATAGTCTGAGTAATCTACCGAGAGGTAATTCAGCAGAAGCAGCATCTGCAAATGGCAAGAAGCGGGGGCCTAAATTTGCCCAGGTACTCATTAATTTTTGACTAAAACGATTCATGAAAATTGAGTTTAAACCGCGGATACGCAAAACAAAAAAATAAGACCCAGATCTAACGATCTAGGTCTTATGAGACAAGATAAAACTTATTTTTGTGCTGTTGGTGCCGCGGGTGCCGAAGTAACAGCGCCAGCTTTAGTAGCTTTACCGCCTTCTAAAAAAGCCTTCACCCAAGTTGTGTTATTCAGTAATGCTAAATGAACTGAAAAAGAACCGATTGCACACGCACCCAAAAACAATGGAATACCAACGGTTGGTCTTACTACTGTCCACATTTTTCCGTAGATCATCTTAATCTCCTGTAATTATTTCAACCAAGGTGAATAGATATAAGCAAGTAAGTGGGCGAGTGCTGCAATCATCCCAAAAAATTGCGTACCTTGAATGAGGTTGCGGTGTAACTCTTCCGCCTCCTCAACACTCAGACCTGTAAGAGTGTCATTTGTCATAGCTTTCTTCCTCTCAAATCTAACTGCATCGTGCTAACCCACACGAGGGTACTAAATTAACCTTCTAACCACAGGGTTAATTTAGTACGAATGTGTAAATAAATCTATACAGTTTTGTTAGGAATTTCCCTTATATGTCAACGTATTGCAGTGCAAAAAGATTATCCGTAATAGTGGCATTTTTAGATGCTATAGGCCTTATTGGATATAGAATGAGCCTCACATAACATCTTTTTTAAATATCAAATGAGTCAAACTAGCCAAGGTTTTGGCGCTTTAAAAATACTATTCGAGATAGCCTGCGCTGCAGGCGGTTTTGGTATGGGGCTGCTGTTTGCCAAGCAGTTGGATTTAGGCATCGTTCCTGGGGTGTTTATGGGTCTGATGGGGGCAATCTTCACCTTTATCCTTGCCCAGGGCATGACAGCCTTCATTTTTCGTATACTGAGGCGAGATTAATCAGAGGCTCCGCCTCTTCAGTCACAAGGATAGGTAATGAATAAGCAAGTTGAATCAACCCCAATTGATGCCAAATTTAAAAGAACCATGTTGTGGCTCAAATTTGCCATTGTTGTATTCCCAATAGCCTTAGCTGGGCAGGTCTGGATTCTGTACCAAGAGTACTCATTGACCAATCTATTCTTCGTGTTGATCACGGCCTTTGCCTTGTATTCCACGATTAATTCCTACAAAAAATTTAAGGCCTACGAGGCTGCGGCTAAGAACCAGCAATAAGCATTGATATGTGGGTTTTCCCTAGGTAGGGAAACTGAAATAGGTGTCAATCTTGATTGACATATTGTTCATCTAGAGGAAGAATCATTTGCATGATTTTTCTAGTCCCACTTCAAGCTATTTTCAGCAGCCTCTAGCATGCAAATACTCAATCTTGGCGTGAATCATCACACAGCTCCAATTGATATTCGAGAGAGCGTTGCTATTTCTCCAGCAGATTTGCAGGATTCCTTATTGGATCTTCGTAATTATTTAAGAAGTGCCGATTCTGAATTAATGCCAGAAGTCGCAATTTTGTCTACCTGCAATCGCATGGAGATTTATTGTGCTGCGAATGATGTTTCATATCCTGCCCATCATTTAGAAGAGCGTACTTTTGATTGGCTAACTTCTCAAAAGCGTTTGCAAAGCGATGCATTGAAGCCCTATATATATTCTGCAAAAGAGACTGATGCGGTAAAGCATGTATTTAGAGTCAGTTGCGGAATGGATTCAATGGTGTTGGGGGAGACTCAAATACTAGGTCAAATGAAAAAAGCGGTTGAATTAGCTGACCAAGCCGGCACATTAGGCATATATCTAAAGCCTTTATTCAATAAAACTTTTTCCGTTGCCAAGGCAGTCCGAGCAACAACGGATATTGGTAAGCATTCAGTTTCAATGGCAGGTGCCTCAGTGCGTCTAGCTGAAAGAATCTTTGGCGATCTGAAGGACTCCAAAATCCTATTTATTGGTGCAGGCGAAATGATTCAATTGTGTGCCTCGCACTTTGCCGGACGAAAGCCAAAACAGATTGCGATTAGCAACCGTACGGTTGATCGTGGTGATGAGATGGCAAAAGTATTCGCTGAAAAGGGCCTGCAAACAGACTCCTTTCCTTTGCAATCCTTGCCAACGCGCTTGCAGGACTTTGATGTGATTGTTTCTTGTACAGCAAGTGCATTGCCAATCATTGGCATGGGGATGATTAAAACCGCTTTGAAGGCTAGAAATAGCAGACCGATCGTATTGATTGATTTGGCTGTCCCGCGGGATATCGAGCCTGAGGTTCGATCTCTGAAAGATGCTTATCTTTATTCAGTCGATGATTTGGGTAGCGTTGTCAATGAAGGTCGTAATATCCGCGAACTTTCTATGGCTGATGCTGAAACCATTATTGATAAGGGCGTGAGTGAATTTTTCCAGACACTGCAAAAAAGAACGCTAGTGCCGATTATTCAATCGCTGCAGACTACTGCAGAGCGACTTAAAGAAATTGAATTGGAAAAAGCAGTGCGGCGCATTAAGAGGGGTGAAGATCCAGTTGAGGTTCTATCGATCATGGCAGAAGCCTTGGCTAACAAATTTATGCATGCACCTATCAATGCCTTGCAAAAATCACCCAATAACGAGATTGAAGATTTCAAGCGAATTCTCTCTAGTATTTATTCTCCAAAATAATTTCGGCGTCAAATATGCTCCAGGCAACCAAAGTACTCCACACCATTAATTCATCCCAGGACTTAAAGCAGCTTGAGCAGTCTGAGCTTGCCCAATTGTCAGATGAGTTGCGTGAATTCATTCTTCAGTCTGTTGCCAGTACTGGTGGGCACTTATCTTCCAATCTAGGAACAGTTGAGCTCGCAATTGCCTTGCATTATGTGTTTGATACTCCTGAAGATCGGATTGTCTGGGATGTAGGACATCAAAGCTACGCCCATAAAATTTTGACCGGGCGCAGAGAGATGATGCCAAGCTTGCGTCAGTTTGGTGGCTTATCTGGCTTTCCAAAACGCTCAGAAAGCCAATACGATGCTTTTGGTACAGCACATTCGTCTACTAGCATTTCAGCTGCCCTCGGGATGGCAGTCGCCAGCAAAGTGAAGGGTGAAAAACGCAATGTCATCGCAGTCATTGGCGATGGCTCCATGAGTGCTGGCATGGCCTATGAAGGTTTAAATAATGCAGGGGTTGATAAATCTATTCCCTTAATCGTGATTTTGAACGATAACGAAATGTCGATTTCTCCAGCGGTTGGGGCTCTGAATCGATATTTGGCAAAGCTGATTAGCGGTTCACTCTACGGCGCTACCAAAAAAGGTTTGGATAAGATGCTTTCCTATACGCCTCCCTTAAGAGAGTTTGCAAAAAGACTGGAAGGTCATGCAAAAGGGATGATTGGTCCAGCCACTATCTTTGAAGAATTTGGTTTTGATTACTATGGCCCAATCGATGGTCATAATCTCGACGATCTCATCATTACCCTTGAGAACCTCAAAAAGATTGCCCAGACTGATGGCCCGCAATTCTTGCATATCGTTACTAAAAAAGGCAAAGGGTATGAGAGGGCAGAGTCAAACCCGATTTCTTATCATGGCCCCGGCAAATTTAATCCTAGTGAAGGCCTGAAACCTTCTGCACCAGGTAAAAAAACCTATACCGAAGTATTTGGCGAATGGCTTTGCGATATGGCCAAAGAGGACAAGCGTCTGATTGGTATTACGCCAGCAATGCGCGAGGGTTCTGGCTTAGTCCAGTTTGAAGCACAGTTCCCTGATCGTTACTTTGATGTAGGAATTGCAGAACAGCATGCAGTCACTTTTGCAGCGGGCATTGCTTGTGAAGGTCTAAAGCCAGTGGTGGCTATCTACTCCACTTTTTTACAAAGGGGCTACGATCAACTCATACACGATGTGACTTTGCAGAATTTGCCAATTGTCTTTGCCATCGACCGAGCTGGCATGGTTGGCGCAGATGGACCAACCCATGCAGGCGTATTTGATGTTGCCTTTCTGAGATGCTTACCCAATGTGGTCTTGATGACACCATCCAATCAAGAAGATTGCAGAAACATGCTGACAACCGCTTTTAGTTTGAATGGTCCTGCTGTCGTGCGTTATCCCCGTGGCTCTGGAGTGGGTCCTGAAGCATCACAGAAACTCGAGACCATCGCTGTTGGCAAGGGTTTAATTGTTCGCAAGCCAAAAAATGTGCAAGCCGCTGGGAAAAAGATTGCCTTCGTTTGTTTTGGCCCATTGCTATATAACGCACTAGAGGCCGCAGAGGAGCTTGATGCTACTGTTGCTGATATGCGCTTTGTAAAACCATTAGATGAGCAATTGCTATTAGATCTTGCCAAAACTCATGATGCTTTGGTCTTTATTGAAGACAGCGCAACTCAAGGAGGGGCGGGTAGCGCATGTTTAGAGGCGCTCTCCGCGCACAAGATTCAGATACCTACTCTGCAAATTGGCTTACCTGATGAGTATGTAGAGCATGGTGATGTGAATATACTCTTGGATTTATATGGGCTATCCCCGAAGAAGATATTGATCAAAGTACAGGATCACTTTCAGATATAAACATCTAATCTATGTTTAAGAAAGAAAAAAATCAGACACAGCTGTTATCTAAAGAGGCAAAGTGGCAATATATTGGTAAACCTGTTTTAGTCATCTTTGGAACTCTGAACTTATTCATTCTCGTTTTTTTCTTAATTTACTATTACACCTAAACGCTGAACTTTCAGAATCTCCCACGGTATTACTTCTCTCGAAGGAAATCTATGTTGAATAAGAAAATGGCCATGCCATTAGCCTGGGGTTTAACGGTGGCGATTCTAGGGGGCTTAGCAACGGATTTGGGGCCTTGGTATCAAGCCTTAAAAGAACCTTTTTGGAAGCCACCTGATGCAGCATTTGGCCCGATCTGGTCTACTATTTTTGTTTTGTCTGGAATCGCTTGGGTGGCTGTAAAGCACTTGACCACTAACCCCATGATTCTGAGCCGTCTGACTTATCTATTTTGGGCCAATGCTTTTCTGAACTTGCTATGGAGTATTTTGTACTTTCGCTTTCAAAGACCAGACTGGTCTTTATACGAAGCAGTATTTTTATGGCTTTCAGTGCTTGCCATATTGCTGACGCTACGAAAAGTCTCGACTAAATATAGCTTATATATGCTGCCATATTTAATATGGGTCACTATTGCGATTGTGCTCAATTGGGATACTGTGCGACTGAATGGGCCCTTTGGATAAAAGGCTTACTGGCCCTTAATGCTGACCCCAAATGGCAAAGATGCCGGTAATTAAGATGAGCCCATACAAGCAGGCATAAATTTTGAAATCTTTCAGAATGACTGCAGGGGCTAATTTTTTATACTTCCAAAGGTAGTAGTGAAAAACGATTGGTGAAATCAGAATCACAGTAAATTCAACTACCAGCTCGAGCATGACACCCGTCATACTATTGAATGAATTTATTCTTAGAAAATACCAATATGACTACGCAGACCATACCGATTGCAAACAAAAGTAGCGATCCCGTTTTCACAAAAACAATGAAGCCCAAGAGCGCAAGACCAAACGCAATTAATCCCAATTTATCTCTAGACATTCATTTCCCCTTATTTAAACGAGCCCTCTGCTGAATAGATGGCTATCTGATTAAAACTATACCAATATTTGCAGCCGCATAGCAGAGGCTTGATTTGGGGAATTTTTCAAGGGAAAGGTGGATGAGCCTGACCCCCGGCACTGGCAGAAATTGGGTTTGGCTGCTTCGTTCCCGACCTGACCAGGTTATCCAACCCACCATGCGGGGAGGCCCATCCACTTCCATTTTAGCTTGTTAGAATGTAAGACATGACAGCATTAGCATTAGCCCGTTCGTGGCGCCCCAAAACATTCTCTGAGTTAGTAGGACAAGACCACGTGGTTAAGGCCTTGACCCATGCCTTGGATCAGGGTCGCCTTCATCATGCATGGCTATTTACAGGTACCCGTGGGGTTGGTAAAACCACGATTGCGCGCATTATGGCAAAAGCGCTCAATTGCACAGGTGCAGATGGCGCAGGCAAGATGACTTCGCAGCCTTGCGGAAAATGCCCAGCTTGTATGGAAATCGATGCGGGTCGTTTTGTCGACTATATAGAGATGGATGCAGCAAGTAATCGTGGTGTTGACGATATTGCCGCTCTTCTGGAAAAAGCAGCTTACGCACCAAGTAATGCTCGTTTCAAGGTCTACATGATTGACGAGGTGCATATGCTCACCAATCATGCCTTTAATGCCATGCTGAAAACTTTGGAGGAGCCTCCAGAGCACGTCAAATTTATTCTAGCAACTACTGATCCACAAAAGATCCCAGTCACTATTTTGTCTCGTTGCTTGCAGTTCAATCTCAAGCAAATGCCCGTAGCCCTCATTGTTGAGCATTTAGAGAAGGTACTTGCAGCAGAAAAAGTCACTTACGAAGTCAATGCATTGCGTGTCTTAGCTAAAGCAGCTCAAGGTTCGATGCGCGATGCGCTGTCATTAACTGATCAAGCGATTGCTTATGCAGCAGGTAAAGTAACTGAAGAATCTGTACGTGGCATGCTCGGCACATTAGACGATGCGTATCTCATTCGTATTTTAGATTGCTTAATTGCAAAAGATGGTGCAAGCCTCCTCGCAGTTGCTAATGAAATGGGAGAACGCAGTATGTCTTTCTCATTGGCATTGCAAGATTTATCCAGCCTGCTACAAAAGATTGCAGCAGCACAAGTAGTTCCAGAATCAGTATTGGAAGATTGGCCAGAAGCGGGCGAGATTCGTCGCTTAGCTACTCAACTCACAAAAGAAGAGGCACAACTCTTCTACCAAATCAGCATTACTAGCCGCCCTGATCTATCACTTGCACCAGATGAGCAAACTGGCTTTGCCATGACGCTCTTGCGGATGTTGGCATTTCGTCCAGGGAGCAGTGGCGGTGGTGGCATAGCCCCAGCACCATCAGCCCCACCAGTCGCTAGCGCACCACGTCCAATGTCTGCTCCAGCGCCAGCAGCAAAAACAGTAGCACCCGCAGCAGCTCCAGTAGCAATGCCTGCAACAACGCCTGCAACAACGCCTTTAGCAAATAAGCCAGTTGCCCCAGCGACTCCTGTAGGTGATGCTGCAAATCGTCCAGACTGGCATAGCTTGATGCGTCAATTACCAGTAAAAGGTCTGGTGCAGCAGTTAGCATTTCAGACAGAGCTGCAAGACTGGAAAGATTCTGCAGCAGGTGTAAAGGTAACGATCGTGACACCTATGCCACAGCTCGCTTCAGAAGCTTCTGTTACGCGCTTAGCTGAGGCGCTCACTACGCATTTCGGTAAGCCAATTAAGATCGTGATTGAAAAAGGTGAAGTAGAAGGCAAGACTGTTGCTAAGGTTGATGCCCAGATTCATCAAGAGAAAAGAATGAACGCCGAACAAATGATTGCCGCTGATCCTTTTATTCAGCAGCTAGAAAAAGAGTTTGGTGCCAAAGTAGTTGGCGGCTCTGTGAAGCCGTTGTAATGCACCTCTTTAATTTAAATTCAGTAATACAGCACTAAGGAAAAGAAGCGATGATGAAAGGTGGACTTGCTGGCCTCATGAAACAGGCTCAGCAGATGCAAGAGAAGATGAAAACTGCGCAAGCCGAGTTGGCTGCGCTGGAAGTGATTGGCCAAGCAGCTGGCGGCCTAGTGAAAGTAACGATCTCTGGCAAATACGAACTTAAGCGGGTACAAATTGATCCAGGCGCAATGGACGACCGTGAGATGTTAGAAGACTTGATTGTTACTGCGTATACCGAAGCATTCAAACAAGTAGAAGCAGCTAGTGCGCAAATGATGTCTGGCGCTACTGCTGGAATGCCAATGCCTCCGGGCTTTAAGTTACCCTTCTAAGTTATCATTTATGGCGCGTCATGAAGCACCTCAAGATGCACTTGGTCGTTTGATTGAGGCTTTGCGTGTACTCCCGGGAGTAGGCCCCAAGTCTGCTCAGCGTATGGCGTTCTATCTTTTACAACATGATCGCAATGGTGCTGCAGTACTTGCTCAATCCTTGGGAGAGGCAGTACAGACTGTTGGCCACTGCGCGCGCTGTAATACTTTCTCTGAAACCAAAATCTGTATTACTTGCTCAGATGAGCGCCGTGATCCATCCTTGCTGTGTATTGTAGAAACGCCTGCAGACCAAGTGATGGTGGAGCAGACCTTAAGTTTCAAAGGTAATTACTTTGTATTGATGGGCCGTCTTTCACCACTCGATGGCATGGGCCCCAATGAAATTCATTTTGATCGCTTACTTGCTCGTATTGAGAATCCAGATACGAACGTGCCTATTCGGGAAGTAGTGCTAGCGACAAACTTCACTAGTGAAGGCGAGGCTACTGCCCATTACATTGGTGAAGTGCTCAAAGCGAAAGGCATCAAAGTCACCCGTATTGCGAGAGGTATTCCGGTGGGTGGCGAGCTAGAGTATGTCGATGCGGGCACCTTGGCTAGAGCTCTGATGGACCGCCGTTAATCTATAGTCTTTTTAAGGGGAACTACTTAAATACTAAGCTCTACATATCAAGTAGAGTTGTCTTATAACAAAAAGGGGACGATATGAGTAAATATAAAAACAGCAAAGTTCTACTGCTTAGCTTGGTTAGCGCAGGATTCATTTTGAGTTCAAATTTGGTAGTTGCTCAAGTTGGATTTCCTCCACCTCCGCCAAAAGTAAGCCCTGCAGCCGGCGTGATTGATATGCATGTGCACCCAGATCCTGATGTCTTCGGAAGATCTCTTACTGATAATGAGTTGGCAACCATTGCTAGGCGTAAAGGAATGCGCGGTATTGTGATTAAGAACCATGTGGTCACAACGAACGATCGAGCTGCGTTAGTCATGCAGCAGGTTCCAGGTATTGAAGTATGGGGAGGCATTGTTCTCAACAAGTCCGTAGGTGGTGTAAATCCTTCAGCCGTAGAGTGGATGCATCGTATGTCTGGCGGTCGTGGAAAAGTAGTTTGGTTGCCGACTTTTGATTCGGATATGCATATCAAGACTTTGGTCGATAAAAATCAATCAGGAATTGTGGTTGCGACAAACGGTCAAATTACTCCAGAGTTAGAGCAGGTTCTCAAGATCATTGCTCGTGAAGATTTAATCCTAGCTACTGGTCATATTTCTGCTGATGAAGTAGTTACAGTTGTGAAGCGCGCTAAAGAATTGGGCGTGAAGAATATTTTGATCACACATGGATTAACCAATATTCCAGGTCTCTCTTGGGAACAAGCTAAGCAAGTGACAGCTATGGGCGCGTATATTGAAATTTGCTACTTGCAATTTATGACTGGCCCTACAGCGCAGTACAAATGGATGACGCATTGGGAGAAGGTGGATGCAACCGTGGTTGCTAAAGCGGTTAAGGAAATTGGCGCAGACCATTTAGTGCTTTCAACCGACTTGGGTCAACAAGGCATGATGACTCCACCAGATGGCGTTGAGAATCAAATTGCAGCGGTTAAGGCAGCGGGTGTATCGCAAGCTGATATCGATAAGATGATGAAAAAGAATCCAGCAAAATTATTGGGTCTTAAGGATTAATCTCTTTTTCGTTCACTTAACGCCACCTTCGGGTGGTTTTTTATTTTCAAAAATAGCTGCTCTTTTATTAGAAATGGATTATTGGCAGGATTTGACGTGGCCTATGGAACTCGCCAAGAGATATAGGAATTCAGTGGTATATCTGCATCTATTAACCCCCAATTCGAGACGTATTTGTCATCACCACGCCATAAAGACTAGGTAAATTGCCTCTTTTTGGGGATAATTCTGTCTGCACCACCCTTGGGCTTCAATCTCAAGCTGTGTTTGCCTAGTTTTCCCTATCGGCATGTTGCTATTGCATTGCACTGGCACCCCATTTAGAAATTGTGAATGACCCGCAAGTTTTATATCCTCCTCCTGTTGAGCATTATTTGTACTTTTCTAGGCGCCTCTGCATTTGCTCAGAAGGCGGGATCAGGCTCGGACCAAATTGCCACCTTTGCATCGCCGATTCAAGATTTGCCTACCGAAGGAGATCTTTTTGGTTTACCAGTAAACGTACACGGCCAAACTACTTACATTAATCAGCGCTATAACAATTTCACATCTAGCTATTCGGGTATGAATAGCTTGGCTGCTCAGAAGTCGATGAGTTATACCTGGTCTGGAACATTATTCTTTGGCGCTCGGCTTGCTCCAAATACTGATGTGTATTTCAATCCCGAAGTAATTTCAGGAGTTGCATTCTCAGGTCTGACTGGTTTAGGTGGGTTTTCTAACGGTGAAGCAACTAAAGCGACTGGCTTAAATGCCAAATTTTATTCTGCCAGAGCATTTGTGCGGCACATCATCAATCAAGAAGGCAATAAAGAAGTTCTGGAGAATGAGGCCAATCAAATTACGCAAACCGTGAGCAGCAATCGCGTTGTCATTACTGCTGGCCAGTTTTCTACGTTAGATATATTCGATGATAGCCGTTACGCTAAAGATCCTCGCATTCAGTTCATGAACTGGGGCAATATGACCTACCTAGCATATGACTATGCCGCCGATGCACGCGGATATAGCACTGGCTTAGCTGGTGAGTGGTACTTGGAAAACTGGGTAATGCGCGCTTCTCGTATGCTAGCTCCAAAGAAACCCAATGGTCGTGATCTGAATTGGCAAGTTTTCAATACCTATGGCGACCAATTTGAAATTGAGCGTCAGCACCATATTAGCGATTTACCTGGCAAAGTGAGTGTGCTCGCTTACCGAAATAAAATGATCCTGGCGCGTTTTTCTGATGCGACTAATTATGTGACTGCCAATAATGCGCAGGGCACACAAGCGATTAATAATGTGCGTACCAACTACCAATACAAAACGGGCGTGGGTATTCATGGAGAGCAGGCCTTAACTCATGACCTCGGTATCTATGCTCGTGCATTTACCTCAGATGGCCATACAGAAACGATGTCTTTCACAGAAGCTGATAATTCAGTCTCTGTTGGTATGGGTATGAATGGCACAAGGTGGACACGTCCAAACGACAGCATTGGTATTTCGATGATGCAAAACGGCTTATCCAGTTATCGCCGCTCCTATTTACAAGCTGGTGGCGTCTCTTACTTTATTGGCGACTATGCTGGTCCTGGCCAAGCGATTTCTTATCGTCCTGAGCGGATAGGTGAGGTCTATTACAACGCTACTGTGGTTAAAAATATTCTTGCAGGCTTGAACTTTCAGCACGTCAATAATCCTGCTTATAACGCAGCCCGCGGCCCTGTAAACATCATCTCTTTTAGGATCCATGCCGAGTTTTAAGGGCTTAAAGGGCTAGGCTATTCATTATTATCTTTAGAATCAATAAGATAGGTATTGCTAATAATTAGACTTTTGGCTTTTGTCACCTATAATCTACAAAACCCCCTGAAACGGGCATTTGCAAGTTCTAAACCTGCATCAGGGGCTATAAAAATAGCATTTATTGATTTAGAGGCGGCCGCATTTGTTGATAAACGGCAAACGTATAACAAGGGTAGTCAATCTACTTAAAAACATTGCACCATATGCAATGGCTACTTTTGCTATTTCAGCGTTTGCACAAGCAACTGGTGATAGCACTCCAGCGAGTGTCACCGTTCAATCAGGCGGCTCCTCCTTAACATCACCACCATCCATTGGTTCGCAACTGAGCACTCAAGATCAAAGTGCCAAGGCGTCTGAATTATTTGCTCCCATTACTGAGGCAAACACTCCCAAGATTTACGCCAAGGGTATGCCATCGGGTCCAACCGATATGGACTTGCGTCAGCTGTGGAATGAGCTCAAGATGAACAACCCGCAACTATCTTCACTGCGTGAGTCCTATCTATCTGCTAAGGCAACTGTTCCACAAATTGCAGCACCAGCAAATCCTCAAGTAGGTTTGGTCTGGTCTGGTATGCCAGCCAATTCACCATTTGCATTAGGCGGAGCGAATGTGCCATCTACAGCTTATCCTAATGGCATCAGCAACAATAACTCGATTTCTGTAGCGCAACCATTTCAGTTCCCTGGTAAGAAAAGCTTGGCAGCAGATATTGCCGACACCAATGCAGAGGCACTCTTAGCCAGTTCTGAATCTACCTATTTGCAATTGGGTGCGCAGCTCTCAACCCTTTATTACGGTGCACTTGCTGCTCAAAAGCAGCTACAGGTTTTAAAAGAGACGGTCGTACGTCTAGAGATGGTAAAGAATGTTGCTAAAGCGCGGTACTCTAATAATTCTGCGGCTTATGTTGAATTTCTGAATGCGCAAGTTGCGCAAAGTGCTGCCCAGGCTGACCAATTCAATGTTGAACGTCAACTCCAAGTTGCGCTTAATAGTATTAATACTTTGGTAGGCCGCCACTCCCGCGAAAAATTAGTATTGCGTGGAGATGTGCGCCGTGCCATGAGCACCGTACCAACCTTAGTCGAATTAGAAGACTATGCAGAATCTAGTCATCCTGCTTTAAAGAGTTCGGCCTTGCAACTAGATGCTGCACGCAAGGGTGTGACGCTTGCCAAGAAAGCATACCTGCCAGACTTTCAGGTAATTGGTTCTTCATACACTCCGCGCGGACCATTTGCTTCAAACAATGGCGCGCTGTTTTATCAACTTGAGTTAGATCTCATCATTCCCCTTTATTTCTTTACCAAAGAAAAGTATGGGGTAGAGCAGGCACAGCGTAATCAAGCGGCAGCTGAAGCGGGCAATATTTCTAATCGTCAGCAGATTGTTTTGGCGGTAAACGCTGCCTATGCTTCTTATGAGCAAGCTCGGATCCAAACCCAGTTTCTAAAAGATCGCCAAGTCCCACAAGCTGATGCTGCCTATAAGGTAGGCCTCACGCAGTACTCTAATAATGGCCAGGGATTTAATGACTTATTGACTGCGCAAACGCAATTGCGTAACTTAGAGATTGCATTGGCGCAAGCAGAGAGTAATCTATTGCAAGCGCAAGCAGTATTAATGGTATCTGCAGGCAAAGAGCCTTTTTAAGGAGCAGTTTTGATCGATAAATTCATTGCGTTTCTAAAGCAGATTTCTGAAAAGATAAAGCCGTTTTTGCATAAGGGCGCTCACCATGGTGCGCATCATGCAAAAAATGCCGCCAATGGCTTAGTTGGCTTGTATTGGAATTTGTCCGCCATCAATCGACACCGCGTTCGCTTAGCTGCTTTTGCTTTCGCAATTTTGTCATTGGGTATTGTGATGGGCCGCATTACCAATGTAGATCGTGCTGTGAAAATCGAAAGCTCTGGTAAAGGCCTTAAGGTAGAAACTAGTGGCGCCTTGGAGTTGAAACTACCTGGTGTCAAACTGAATCCTGAAATTTATATATTTCAGTTGGCAGAAAAAGTTCCAGTACCAGTGAACATTAAAGTTCCAGGCCGTTTAGCATTCAATGCAGAAAAATCAAAAGTACTCTCTGCGCGTGCACCAGGTAGGGTAGAGCGTATTTATGCTTTTGATGGCGCACAAGTGGATATTGGCTCGCCAATAGTAGAACTCTATAGCCCAGACTTTCTTTCAGCGCAGCAAGAGTATTTGCTTTCTTCTAAAACCGCCAGGGTATTAGAGGGCAATAAAACCATGAGTGATTTACTTGGCGATGCCCGTATTACGCAGGAAGCTGCCGCTAACCGTATGAGAAACCTAGGCGCTAGCGACGGCGACATCAGGAATATTGAAAGCACTGGTAAGACCACTAGTAATTTAGTAATGCGCTCGCCCTTGAAGGGAGTTGTAGTCAAGCGTAATGTTGAGCCTGGTACCGCGGTAAATTCTGGTGATGTCATTACTACGCTAGCTGACCCTAAGCATCTCTGGTTCTTAGGTAATGTATTTGAGCAAGATTTTAGAATGATTAAGCAGGGGCAGAAAATGGTCTTGCGCCTTGAGGCATACCCCGAGAAAGAGTTTATTGCTTACGCTAATTACATTGCGCCAGCCGTTGATCCGCAAACGCGTGCTTTACTCATTCGTGCAGATGTAGAAAATATAGATGATTTATTGCGCTCAGATATGTACGCTTCTGGCTTACTCACTACTGGCACGGCAGATGCAGTTGTAGTGCCTCAGTCAGCCATTGTCCGGATTCGTGAGAACCGCTATGCCATTATTAAAACTGGTGATGAGACATTCCGGCGTTTGCCAGTAAAGGGTTATGACTTGAATAGTAAGAGCTTCGCGATTACCGAAGGTATTGAGCCAGGATGGAGAGTCTTAACAGAAGGCGCTGTTTTGTTGAACGATCGCTTTGCCAAGCAGGAGGACTAATTGAGTATTTTTACCTCCTTCATTCGAGGAGTAATCGAGAAGCGCGTAATAGTCATCTTTGCTTCTATCGCATTGCTTGGCTTGGGCATGCTCAGTTTGAGCAAATTACCAATCCAGCCATACCCAGGCGTTGCACCATTAACAATCCAGGCAATCTCTCAATGGCCTGGCAGAAGTACTACTGAGGTAGAGCAGCAAGTCACTATTCCAGTTGAAAATGCCTTAGCAGGTATTCCAGGCTTGCAAGCATTTCGTTCCGTGTCTTTGTTTGGCTTATCTGTAGTCACACTTAAATTTAATGACACTACTGATCCATTCAAAGCACGCCAGATATTTATCTCTAATTTATCGAATGTTAGCTTTCCTCCAGGCGTAACGTCTAGCATCAGCCCTGACTCTGACGCGACCGGTGAGATCATGCGTTATGAGGTCCGCTCAGATTATGCTACTTCAACTTTGCTTAAAACATTGCAGAACTATGAGATCTATAAAGAGCTTAAGCAAACGCCTGGGGTAGCCGACGTTTCTTCATTTGGCGGCAAAGTTCGCCAATACCAAGTCATTGTGAGTCCTGAGGGTCTACAGGCTAAGGGTGTATCCGTTAACCAATTGATCTTGGCGCTCACTAACGCGAATAGTAATACTGGCGGCGGCTTACTACCCAGTGGCGAACAGCAGTTTGTAGTGCGTGGTGTGGGTCTATTGAAGAACATTGACGATATCAAGCAAGTCGTCATTACTATTAATAATGGTGTACCAATTCGGATTGGTGATGTCGCTAGGGTAGAAATTGGCAATGCACCACGCCTTGGTATGTTTCAGTTCAATGATAATCCGGATTCTGTTGAAGGTATTGTGTATTTGCGTCGTGGCGAGAACGCTACCGAAGTACTGGCGCGAGTGCGCAGTACGATTCAGAATATTAATAAGCATGTGTTGCCTCCTGGGATTGAAGTAAAGCCGTTCTACGACCGCCAAGTGCTTTTAGATATCACTATTGGCACGGTTAAACATACTTTGTTCTTTGGCATCTCATTGGTACTGGCTGTATTGTTCTTCTTCTTGGGTAATATTCGTGCCGCTGCTGTAGTAGCTGCTGTAATCCCGCTCGCTTTATGTGTTTCATTCATTCAGATGCATTTATGGAGCGTGCCAGCCAATTTGATTTCTTTAGGTGCGATTGACTTCGGGGTGATCGTAGACTCCGCAGTCATTCTCACTGAGAACGTCATGCGTCACTTAGAGGAGGGTGGTAAGCGTCTTAATCAAAGCATCATCCTAGCAACTAGTGAAGTACAGCGCGCTATGATTTACTCAACCGGCATCATCATCGTTGCCTACTCCCCATTGTTCTTTATGGGCGGCGTTGAAGGCATTATCTTCAAGCCAATGGCATTCACGATGGGTTTTGCCTTAATCGCGGCAATGGTGTTGAGCTTAACCTTCTTGCCTGCAATGATTTCTTTGGTTTTTAGTGAAAATCTGCAGCACAAGCCACCATCATTTATTACGAAGATTCTCAATAGCTATAAACCTTTGCTGAGAAAGTGGATGGATCGTCCAATGACGGTTTTCTCGGTAGCTGTATTTGTGCTGGGGTTGACGCTGCTAAGCATGACTCGCTTGGGTACCGCATTCTTGCCAACCTTGGAGGAAAACAATATTTGGTTGCGCGTTACATTACCAAATACAGTGGATCTTGATTACTCTGTGAAGGTTGCCAATCAATTACGTGAAACCTTTATCAAACAACCAGAGATTGATAAGGTCGCCGCGCAAATTGGTCGTCCTGATGATGGCACTGATTCAACTGGTGTATTTAACCAAGAATATGGACTTTATTTAAAAAGCCCAGAGAAGATGCCAGCCGGATCATCCAAGAAAGACCTGATTGCGCATCTAGAGAATGAGCTTAACCAGATTCCGGGTATTACTTATAGCTTCTCTCAATATATTCAAGATAACGTCAATGAAGCTTTATCAGGCGTTAAGGGTGAGAATTCGGTCAAAATTTATGGCACTGATCTTGAGGTTCTAGATCAAAAGGCCCTTGAGGTGATCAATCAGCTGAAAAGGGTTCGCGGCGTTGCGGATGCAGGCATTCTGAAGGAGCTTGGCCAGCCAACTCTGAATATTCAGATTGATCGTGAACGTGCTGCACGTTACAACATTAACGTGAATGATATTCAAACGGTTGTAGCTAATGCGATTGGTGGCGCTGCTGTAACAAACTTACTCGAAGATGAAAAAACTTTTGGTATTGCGATTCGCTTAAATGAAGGAAGTCGCAATGACGTAGCTGATATTGGCCATTTATTGGTAGATTCTCCTGATGGTGTGAAGATACCTCTATCAATGGTGGCTACTGTTCAGTTAACAGATGGCCCATTCTTTATTTATCGTGAAGCAGGTAAGCGCTATATTGCCATTAAATTTAGCGTACGTAACCGTGATTTAGGTAGTGCAGTAGAAGATGCACAGTATTTAGTGGAGCAAAACATCACCATACCGCCAAACTATTCTATTAGTTGGGATGGTCAGTTTAATCAAATGATACAGGCACAGAAAAAATTGATGTTGATAGTGCCTTTGGCCTTAATGGGTATCTTCTTATTATTGGTTAGCGCATTCGGTAACTTCCGCGATGCTTTTATTGTGATGATCAATGTACCCTTTGCTGCCATCGGTGGCGTGATTGCCTTGCACCTCGCAGGTGAGACGCTGAGTATTTCAGCATTCTTTGGTTTCTTATCGCTATTTGGGATTGCAATTCAAGATGGTGTGATCTTAATCTCCTTTATCAATAAGACGGCCGCAACCGAGCATGGGGAGATGAAAGACGTCATGGTAGAAGGTGCTGCATTGCGCGTTCGCCCAGTATTGATGACAGCTATGCTCTCTGGTTTAGGTTTACTGCCTGCTGCTTTATCCCATTCCATTGGCTCAGAAGCACAGCGACCATTAGCCTTGGTCATTGTGGGCGGTATGGTAACAACAACAGTATTGACACTTTTAGTGTTGCCAGTGATTTATGGCTGGTTCAGGGGTCGCGCATTGACTCGTGCAAATAATATTTAAGTAATACAGAAACTTTAGAGCTATGAGCGAACGTCAACCCCACATCTTGGTCTCTAATGATGATGGTTACCTTGCGCCGGGTTTATTGGCCTTGGTCAATGCGGTACGTCCATTAGGGCGTATTACTGTGATTTCTCCGGAGCAGAATCACAGTGGGGCATCGAACTCCTTAACCTTATCTAGACCACTTTCGATCCATCGTGTTGCTGGTGGTGAGCGTGATGGATTCTTCTTTATCAACGGTACGCCAACCGATTGTGTGCACGTAGCAATGACTGGCTTCTTAGATGAAAAGCCTGACCTCGTGATCTCGGGTATTAATCAAGGCGAGAACATGGGTGAAGATGTGCTGTATTCCGGTACGGTTGCGGCAGCAGTTGAAGGGGTGATGTTTGGGGTTCCGGGCATTGCCTTCTCACAAATTGATCGTGGCTGGAATCGGATTGAGGACGCTGCTAAGGCTGCTCACGACGTTGTGGCACAAATGTTAGTTTCAGCACTTGCTCGAACCGAAGGTACGGCAACATTGCTTAATGTGAATATTCCCAATCGCCCCTATGCAGACTTATATCGCTGGCGCGTGACACGCTTGGGTAACCGTCATCATTCACAGCCGGTAGTTGTTCAAGATAGTCCGCGGGGTGACAAGATCTATTGGATTGGTGCTGCAGGAGATGTTAAAGAAGGTTCTGAGGGTACCGACTTTCATGCAATTAATGAAGGCTGTATATCCATTACCCCCATGCAATTAGACTTAAGTCACCATGCACGCTTAGCTGCGATGCGCGCTAACGGCTGGGATCGCGGTTGAAGGCTCCTACCGAAAGATTTGCGGCTTATCGTCAAGCACTGGCAGCCAAGGTGCACGCAAGTGGTGTGAAGCACGGCAAAACTTTAGAGGCAATCGCTACTGTGCCACGCCATGCATTTATTGATGCTGGCCTCCATGCCCAAGCCTATGAAGATACGGCGTTACCGATTGGACAAGAGCAAACGATTTCTAAGCCATCGGTAGTCGCTCACATGATTGAGCTTTTGCATAAACCCAGACATAAACTGAGCAAGGTTTTAGAAATTGGTACGGGTTGTGGTTATCAAGCAGCAGTGCTGAGCTTATTGGCAGATGAGGTGTATTCAATCGAGCGTATTCGGTCGCTACATGATTTGGCTAGAGCCAAGCTACGGCCATTTCGGATTAATAATCTGCGCTTGATCTATGGTGACGGCATCTTAGGTTTGCCCCAGGCCGCACCCTTTGATGGAATCATCTTGGCTGCAGCCGGCCTCGGTATTCCGGATGCCTTATTGGATCAGCTGGCTATTGGAGGGCGTTTAGTCGCCCCAGTTGCTAAAAATGAAAAAGAGCAGCAACTTATTATGGTTGAAAGGATGAGCTCTCAGCGCTATCAAAGAACTGTGCTGGACGAGGTCTTTTTTGTCCCTTTACAATCAGGGGTAGTATGAGAACTCATCAGAATTGAATATCCAATATGCCTAATAGCTTATCCAAGAGCCTCCTGATAGCGTTGATGTCCGTAACCCTGATGCTGACTGTCGGTTGCTCTACCCCTCGCACAAAGCCTGCCACCGTAACTGATCGCGTTAGCCCATTACCCGAGCCAACGCCTCCTGGTTACTATCGCGTTAAAAAGGGTGACACCTTAGCGCGCATTGCCTTAGATCATGGTCAAGCGCCACGTGATGTAGCGCAGTGGAATACTGCCGCCAATCCAAGCTTTAATCCAAATATCATTGAGGTTGGCGATTTGGTATTGATTAAAGCCCCTGCAGGACCAAAGTCTGCGAAAGCAGTTGATACAAAACCTGCAAGTGCTAAAGCGGATGAGCCCGCACCAGAACCTACTAAGCCAGAAATCGTTGCAGAGCCCGGCATTCGTTTATCTTGGCCCGCCAAAGGTAAGGTAATTGCTGAATTTAGCGAAACTACTAAAGGTATTGATATTACCGGTAAGGTTGGCGAGCCGGTATTGGCAGCCTCTGATGGCAAAGTGGTTTATGCCGGCAATAGTTTGCGTGGTTACGGTAACTTAGTGATTGTTAAGCATGACAACACTTATCTCACCGCTTATGCACATAACAGTAAGCTCATTGTGAAAGAGGGTGATGCCGTTCGTAAAGGGCAGAAGATTGCTGAGATGGGTGATACGGATACCACCTCAGCTAGGCTCCATTTTGAATTACGCGTAAACGGTAAGCCAGTCAATCCAACACCGTATCTGCAGTAACGATTCAGTAAGAGCATATGGCTACTGTTCTCGTCTTTGATATTGAAACCATTCCAGATGTAGCTGGCATACGTCGTCTAGAAGGCCATCCAGACTCCATGAGCGATGCTGAAGTGGCGGCTAAAGCGATGGCTGACAAAGCAGCCAAAACAGGTAGCGAGTTTCTGCCACTCTTCTTACAAAAGATTGTTGCTATTTCTTGTGTGATTCGCAGAAGCACTAAAGAGGGTGCTCCCCAAATTAAAGTAGGAACTCTTGGCACTCCCCAAGATGATGAGAAGGTTTTAATTCAGGCCTTTTTTGATTTGATTGAGAAGTACACGCCCCAATTGGTTTCCTGGAATGGCAGTGGCTTTGATCTGCCAGTTCTTCACTACCGTGCGCTTGCTAATCACATTCAGGCGCCCCGCTATTGGGAAATGGGTGAGAGCCAAGAGGCTGATAGTCGCGACTTTAAGTGGAATAACTACATTAGTCGTTATCACATGCGTCATCTCGATATGATGGATCTCTTAGCCAAGTTCAATGGTAGAGCTAACGCACCCTTAGATGGTTTAGCAAAGCTCTGTGGCTTCCCAGGCAAGATGGGTATGGATGGTAGCCAAGTATGGCCTGCGTACCAAGACGGTAAGATCGATGACATTCGCCGCTATTGCGAGACTGATGTTGTGAATACTTATCTGATGTATTGCCGCTTTCAATTACTGCGTGGCGGCTTTTCATTTGCCGAATACCAAGAAGAAATTGATTTTGTAAAAGCCTATTTAGAAAAAGAAGCTAAAGAGCCTCATGGTGCTCAGTGGCAAGAGTATCTCCAAGGTTTCGCGCCGGATGCGTAGAGGCGCCAAGCCAGTCAATATTGAAGTGACTGAGCCAGTAAAAGTTGAAGCGCTTGATTTAGATGCCCAAGGTATAGCCCGCTTAGCCCCCAATGAGCAAGAGCAAGCGCTTGGTCAAAGCGGTAAAGTGATTTTCATCAAAGGCGCGTTGCCTACTGAGTTGGTTACCTATACCATCACTAGTGAAAAAGCCCGTTTTAGCAAAGCGAAGCTACGTGAGATCCTAAAGCCGGCAGTATTTAGGGCAGAGCCCAAGTGTGCAGCCTTTGGCGTCTGTGGCGGGTGCACGATGCAGCACTTAGATATTCGGGCGCAGATTGCCATGAAACAGCGAGTCCTAGAAGATGACTTGCGACACATCGCTAAAGTCAAACCAGAAGAAATTTTGCGACCGATGGGTGGTCCTGTTTGGGAATATCGGCAGCGCGCACGCTTAAGTGTAGTGAATCGCTCAATCAAAAAAGGTACAGTCTTGATTGGTTTTCATGAGGGTAAGAGCGGCTATGTAGCTGACATGCTTGCCTGCGAAATTTTGCCAAAGTATGTTTCTGATTTACTACCAGAGATGCGCAAATTGGTTATGGGTCTATCGATCGTGGATCGTATGCCCCAAATTGAAATTGCGATTGGTGAGCCAGAAGAGCCTAATTCTGATGATCCCAAAAAATCTAAACCCGTAACTGCATTAGTGTTTCGCAACCTACTGCCTTTAACAACGGCTGACGAGCAATTGCTGCGGCAATTTGCAGACCAGCATGAAGTCTGGATCTGGTTGCAACCCAAAGGAATGGAGACTGTAGCCCCGTTTTATCCGGAGACTGGCAAGCTTTGTTACCGTCTTCCTGAGTTTCAAATTGAGATGCCATTTAAGCCAGCAGATTTCACACAAGTGAATCACTTGATGAACCGTGCGCTGGTGAGCAGGGCAATTCGTTTATTAGAAGTACAAGAAACTGATCGTGTACTCGATTTATTTTGCGGGCTTGGTAATTTCACATTACCCCTTGCCAGAAAAGCAAAGCAAGTTTTGGGAATAGAAGGCTTAGAAACCTTAACAACACGTGCAAAAGAAAATGCAATACATAACGGCCTTGAAGATAAAGCAAGCTTCATGCAAAGTGATTTATTTGCAGTCACTCCAGAAATCATTGCATCCTGGAGCAAAGCAGAGCGTTGGTTGATGGATCCACCGCGTGAAGGCGCTATGGAAATATGCAGTGCGCTTGCACAGCTCCATGCTCAGAAAAGTGATTTACTGCCACAGCGTATAGTGTATGTTTCTTGCAATCCCAAAACATTAGCTAGAGATGTGGAGATTTTGTGTCATCACGCAGGCTATACGCTCAGTAGTGCAGGGATCGTCAACATGTTTCCACATACATCTCATGTAGAGTCGATTGCGGTATTTGACCGCTTAATGCACTAAATCACCGATTTAGTGCATTGGGCTTTTTTACGGTGCAATAGGCCTAACTCCCTGTCTTATAGAAGAGTAGATTGAAGCTGTGCAGTGAGTTATGACTGTTAACAATTTCCTCAAAGGGATTGTCATGAAAGCCTCAGATGGTTTGGTAATCGTATTGATTTTGATTACACTGTCTTTTGCGGTCAGCATGTTTGTGGCTAACTGATTTAAGACAGCTTAATGCCATTGTGTGACAAAAAATGGGTATCATATTTATTTTCACGCAAAGGTATTTTATGAAATCAATTATTGGCCTCACGCTTGGCCTAGGTATAAGCTTCCTCGTAAATGCACAAACGATCCCAACTTTAGCCAAGGTCTATAGCGGCAACACGGTTGAAACTTCAATTAATGCATCTCAGAAGAATCCAAAAGTACAAAATCAAACGATAATGGCTACCTTAACCATTTTGAAGCAAGATGGTCAGCACGTTGAATTTATGTATCAAAACCCCAGCTATAAAGCTTATGAAATTGGCACCATCTCTGCTGATGGCAAGAAATTGCAAATCTCCTATAAGGGCGGTTTTGGCGTCTATGACATCACTGGAAATAAATTAGTGGGATGTGGATCTGGCAGGGCTAGTGAAGGTCCATTTAGCCAATGGATTAATACCTACTTTGCCTGGTGTGATGATCTAACTGCTAAGTAATTATTCTCTATTAGGCTGGACAAAAAAATAAAGGCGCTCTAGGCGCCTTTATTTTTTGAGAGAAAACGAATACTTAATCTCTGTTACCACCAACAATGCCTAAAAGTGCCAGTAAGTTAGTAAAGACGTTATACACATCTAAATAGATAGCTAGAGTAGCCATGATGTAGTTGGTTTCGCCGCCATTGATGACGCGTTGTACGTCAACCAGGATGAAGGCTGAGAAGATTGCGATGGCCAAAACCATCACAGTCAACATCAAGGCAGGTAACTGTAACCAGATGTTTGCCACTGAAGCAACGATCAAGAGCAGTACGCCAACCATCAACCATTTACCCATGCCAGAAAAATCACTTTTGCTGACAGTAGCAATCGTTGCCATCGTAGCGAAGATCGCTGCTGTACCACCAAAAGACAACATGATGAGGGTGGCACCATTGCTATAGCTGTTGAGAGTAAAGCCAATCAAGCGGGACATCATGATGCCCATGAAGAAGGTGAAACCCAAGAGCAGCAGAACACCTAAACCAGTATCTTTATTTTTTTCGATTGCCCAGAAAAAACCAAAGGCAACAGCCATAAAGACGATGAAACCAATGAATGGACTTTCAGCGAATAAGCTAAAACCCATTGCAACACCAAGCCAAGCGCCAATCACTGTTGGAACCATGGATAGCGCCAAGAGAGCATAGGTATTGCGCAGTACGCGGTTACGTACCTGCATATTGCTAATTGCGCCAGTTTGGCCAAAGCCGTAAGAGTTGAGATCGCTCATATTGACTCCTTCTTTCAAAGTAATTACATGAGCCCACGAAGGGCTGTTAACACTAAGTATAGACAAAACACCCTAAATTCAAGTCCCCAGAGAAAAGACCTACAAAATGAGGGCTTATGCCTTGTAAATTCAATGGCTTAGCCCTACTTATATAAGGGTAAATACGGTCAGGCAATGTATAATTCGGGGGTCGTTGAGCTTGGCAGGGCTATTTAAGCCGTTTTTCACCTGAGCCAACAAACATCATTGAAATCACTATTGGAGTCTTGCATGGCAATTGAACGCACCCTTTCTATCATCAAACCTGATGCTGTCGCTAAAAACGTCATCGGCAAAATCTATGGCCGTTTTGAATCCGCTGGTTTGAAGATTATTGCTTCCAGAATGGCGCATCTCTCACAAGTTGAGGCTGAGCAGTTCTATGGCGTTCATAAAGATCGTCCTTTCTTTAAAGATTTGGTGAGCTTCATGATTTCTGGCCCAGTGATGATTCAAGTATTGCAAGGCGAAGGCGCGATTGCTAAGAACCGTGATTTGATGGGTGCTACTGATCCTAAAAAAGCAGACAAAGGCACAATCCGTGCTGACTTTGCTGACAGCATTGATGCAAATGCTGTTCATGGTTCTGATGCTCCTGAAACAGCTGCTGTGGAAGTTGCTTTCTTCTTCCCTGGCATCAATGTTTTCAATCGTTAATCAGTAACTTATTTATTTATAAGTAGGCGCATTGACCTCCCCGCGCGTAAATCTCTTAGATTTTGACGCCGACCAAATGGCGGCGTATGTCGCGGGGCTACATGAAAAGCCCTTTAGGGCAAAGCAGCTCATGCAGTGGATACACCAGCGTGGCGTATCCGATATTAATGACATGAGTGATTTAGCAAAAAGCTTCAGGGCGACATTGCTAGATAAAGCAGAAGTACTTTCCTTACCGATTATTAAAGATGAGCATGCCTCGGACGGTACCCGTAAGTGGTTGATGGACGTGGGGGCTGGCAATGCCGTCGAGTCCGTTTTTATTCCTGAGGATGATCGAGGCACCTTATGCATTTCTTCTCAGGCAGGCTGTGCAGTCAATTGCCGTTTTTGCTCCACAGGGCGTCAAGGCTTCTCACGCAACCTCACCTCCGGAGAAATCATTGGCCAACTCTGGTTTGCTGAGCATCTTTTGCGTAGCGACCCAGAGGCGATTCGTAGAGTTGAAAAGTTTCCAACTCCAGGCTGGGAACACACTGGCCGAGTGATTTCAAATGTAGTGATGATGGGCATGGGTGAGCCATTACTGAACTACGACAATGTGGTCTCTGCATTACGCTTGATGCTAGATGACAGAGCCTATGGCTTATCACGCCGTCGAGTCACAGTCTCAACCTCGGGAGTAGTGCCGATGATTGATCGCTTGGCACAAGATTGCCCAGTCGCTCTAGCAGTTTCATTGCACGCAGCAAATGACGCCTTGCGTGATCAACTAGTGCCACTGAATCAAAAATATCCCTTACGCGAATTGCTTGATGCCTGTGAGCGTTACTTGCCATTTGCACCAAGGGATTTCTTGACCTTTGAATACTGCATGCTAGATGGCGTGAATGACTCAGACATTCAGGCAAAAGAATTAGTACGTTTGCTCAGAAACATCAAGTGCAAAATAAACCTCATCCCATTCAATCCATTTCCAGAGTCAGGTCTGAAGCGCTCATCAGCCCAGCGGATACATGCTTTTTTTGGCATCCTCTTAGATGCAGGCATGGTAGCTACAGTGCGCAAGACTCGCGGTGATGATATTGCTGCTGCTTGCGGTCAGCTAGCTGGAGATGTTGTAGATCGCACTCGCGTACGCGAACGTGCTGTGCACGATGCCCAAATTGTTGCAGAATCAGAAGAGCAGCCCATTGAGTGGCTCAAAAAGTTAAATTAATTATTAGGTCTATATGAGCTCTGATCACTCCTCATCACCCAAGTTACCGAATTTGCCTTTGGGCCCATCTCCAAAGCGTGCAACGCGTCAATCAACCGTTGCTTGGAAAACGAACATCATTACGGTGGGCGGTGATGCGCCCGTGCGCGTGCAATCCATGACCAATACCGATACTGCAGATGCAGTAGGTACGGCAATCCAAGTCAAAGAGTTAGCGCGGGCCGGTTCAGAAATGGTGCGCATTACTGTTAATACGCCAGAAGCTGCAGCTGCCGTGCCCTACATTCGTGAGCAGTTGGATAAGATGGATGTCTTGGTGCCATTGATTGGCGACTTTCATTACAACGGCCACACTTTATTAAATGATTACCCAGAGTGCGCGAAAGCACTATCCAAGTACCGTATTAATCCAGGTAATGTGGGTAAGGGCGCTAAACGTGATCCACAGTTTGCACAAATGATTGAAGCGGCTTGCAAATACGATAAGCCAATTCGCATTGGGGTGAACTGGGGAAGCTTAGATCAAGAACTCTTGGCATCCATCATGGATAGCAATGCTGCCTTAGCGAATCCAAAGACTGCACAAGAGGTGATGATTGAGGCATTGATTCAGTCTGCATTGCAATCTGCAGAAAAAGCAGTTGAACTAGGCATGAACCCCAATCAAATTATGCTGTCTTGCAAAGTGAGCAATGTACAAGACTTGGTGGCAGTCTATCGTGATCTTGCACGCCGCTCTGACTATCCGCTCCACTTAGGTTTAACCGAAGCCGGTATGGGTAGCAAGGGGATCGTGTCTTCTACTGCTGCAATGGGTATTTTGTTGCAAGAGGGTATTGGCGATACGATTCGCGTTTCTTTGACGCCTGATCCTGGCGCGCCGCGTGAGAATGAAGTGATTGTTGCGCAAGAAATTTTGCAAACCATGGGATTACGTAATTTCACACCGATGGTCATTGCCTGTCCTGGATGCGGTAGAACAACTAGTACGACTTTCCAAGAGTTGGCAGCTGATATCCAATCCTATTTGCGTCAACAAATGCCAGTATGGAAGAAAAGTCATCCTGGCGTAGAAAATATGAACGTAGCTGTGATGGGATGTATTGTGAATGGCCCCGGTGAGAGCAAGCACGCTAATATTGGCATTTCATTGCCAGGGACTGGTGAAACTCCAGCAGCACCCGTATTTGTGGATGGTATTAAGGTAAAAACACTGCGAGGTGAGAAAATCGCCCAAGAGTTTCAGGTCATCGTTGATGAATACGTTAAACAGAATTACGCAGCAAAAGCTTAATAGTTCCAAATTAGTAAAACAAGAATAAAAATGACTGATCAACCTAACAAAACTAAAGCCCAGAAAATAAACGGCGTGCGTGGCATGAATGACCTGCTACCAGCCGATGCTGCGCAATGGGCCCACCTTGATCATGTCTTGCGTGATTTAGCTCGTGCCTATGGCTATGAGTTTTTGAGAACGCCGATTGTGGAAGCTACTGCGGTATTTCAACGGGGTATTGGTGAAGTAACCGATATTGTCGAAAAAGAAATGTATTCCTTTGAGGATCGCTTAAACGGCGAACAGCTTACTTTGCGCCCTGAAGGTACCGCTGCACTAGTGCGCTCTGTGATTGAAAATAATTTACTTTACGAAGGACCTAAGCGTCTTTGGTATACCGGACCAATGTTTCGGCATGAGCGTCCACAACGCGGTCGTTATCGACAGTTCCACCAGTTTGGTATCGAAGCTTTAGGCTTTGCCGGCCCAGATATTGATGCTGAAATCATTCTCATGGGCCAACGCCTATGGGATGAGCTTGGTCTCAAAGGCGTTCGCCTGGAGATTAATTCTTTAGGGCAGGCTCATGAGCGCGTAGAGCACCGCGCTGCCTTAGTAACTTATTTTGAACAGAATAAAGCGCAGCTTGATGAAGATTCACAACGTCGCCTTATAAGCAATCCTTTGCGTATACTCGATTCCAAAAATCCAGACATGCAAAAATTGATTGAAGGCGCACCAAAATTATTAGATTTCTTGGGTGCGGAATCTCTTGCGCACTTCAATGCAGTGCAAGCGTTACTCAAAGCAAATAATATTCCTTGCAAGATTAATCCACGTTTAGTCCGTGGCTTGGATTACTACAACCTCACGGTATTTGAGTGGGTGACAGATGAGTTGGGGGCGCAGGGCACCATCGCTGGTGGTGGTCGTTACGATCCATTGATTGAACGCATGGGGGGCAAAGCAGCGCCCGCTTGTGGTTGGGCTATGGGCATGGAGCGTGTGCTCGAGTTGATGAAGGTCTCTGGATCATTGCCTGAGGCTCAATCTCAATGCGATATCTTTGTATTGCATCAAGGTGGCGAGACGCTCGTTGCTGCCATGATCATTGCTGAGCGCTTACGTAGCGCCGGCATCGATGCCATTCTGTTCTGTTCCCCTGATGGCGAGTCTGCTAGCTTTAAGTCACAAATGAAGAAAGCGGATGCCAGTGGAGCAGCGTTTGCAGTCATTATTGGCCCAGATGAATTAGCCAAGAATGAGGCTCAGATCAAAGACTTGCGCTCTAGCGGTGAGCAAAAGGCCGTCCCTTTAGATGGAGTATTAGAAGCCGTAATTGAAGCCTTGGTAGGCGCCTCCGAATAGAATGGGTCTATTGATTGCATTAAATAGCAATAAACCACTTATTAATTAGCTTGGATTCACATGCCTTTAGATCTAGAAGAACAAGAACAGTTAGACCAACTCAAAGCATTTTGGCAAAAGTACCGTAATCTGATTACCGGGCTACTGACAGTCGTCTTGTTTGCCTATGCTGCTTATAGCGGCTATGGATGGTGGCGCAATAGTCAGGCTCTAGAAGCATCCAAGTTGTATGAAACGATGATCAGTGCGGTTGCCAAAGGCGATCAAGAACAAACTTTGCGCGCTGCTAATGATTTGCAAAAAGATTTTGCTCGCACACCGTACGCGGCAATGTCTAGCTTGATCGCAGCTCGTATTGCTGCGGATGCTGGTGATAGTGCTAAGGCTATTGACTATCTTCGTTGGACTGCTAAGAATGCATCCGATGATGGCTACTTGGCTATAGCTAAATTACGCTTAGTAACTCAGTTAATTGAGCAGGGGGGTGAAAAAGATTTCGCCGAAGCTGATCAAGTCTTAAAAGAAACGCCGGTTGCCGGCTTTGAAGCATTGTGGCTAGAGCGTCGTGGTGATTGGTATTTAGCGCAGAAGAAAAATGCTGAAGCTAAAAAAAGCTATGAAGATGCATGGAAGGTATTAAAACAGGCTAAAGAATTTCCTGAGGAGGCGCGCCGTCTTTTGAAGGTGAAGTTAGATGCAGTTGGTGGGGTATCACAGTAATGACTGCCAAGATGAATACCATGAAACGCTTAGTCAGATTTGCTGGCAGCATTATCCTTGTGGGTGTTCTTGCTACGGCACTAGTTGCTTGCGGCGGCAACTCTAGGGTTCGTAAGTCTTCCGAATTAACAACTGTGACAAATCAGTTTGATATGAAAGCGGTATGGTCAACTAGCGTTGGCTCTTCTGAAGGCTTTAACTTTCATCCAGTAGTGGCAGGCGATGCTGTGTATGCTGCCTCACAGCGTGGTAATTTAGTCAAGATTGATTTAGCTAGTGGTAATAAGGTTTGGGAGGCTTCTGTTCCTGAACGTCTCTCTATTGGCCCTGGATCTGATGGCCGTACAACGGTTGCTGTAAGTACTCGCGGTACTGTCTATGCATATGACGATACCGGCAAACAGATTTGGAAAGTAAGCGTTAATAGTGAAGTCTTGAGTGAGCCTATTGTTGCCGGTGGGATTGTGGTTGTACGTGCACTTGATAATCGTTTTGTTGGCTTAGATGCACAAACAGGTGCTCGCAAGTGGATTTATCAGCGCCAACAATCTGCATTGTCATTGCGCGTTGGTTACGGCATGCTAGCTATTGGTAATGAAGTCATTGTGACTGGCTTTACAGGCGGTCGCTTTGGCATGATTGCGATAGCCAATGGTGGTTTGGTATGGGAGACCCCAGTATCATTTCCTAAAGGTTTCTCAGAAATTGAGCGCTTAAATGACGTGACTGCTAAACCCAGCATGGAAGGGGACGTCGTCTGCGCAGTCTCGTATCAGGGTCGTGTTGGTTGCGGCCAGGCGCGCACTGGGAATTTACTTTGGTTCAAAGACTACTCAAGCTATACCGGTACTGCTCAAAGCTCAGAATTGGTTTTCTCGGCCAATGAAAAATCTTACGTGACGGCGTTTGCAACTAAAGATGGTACGCAACTTTGGGAAAATACCCAACTCTCTTATCGTGATGTAGGCGAGTCATTGGCAATTGGAAAAGTCCTACTTTTAGGCGATGCTCAAGGCTATGTTCATGCATTGACCCAGGCAAATGGCGATATCATTGCGCGTATTCGTCATGATAGTAGTCCAATCTCCGCTGCTCCGATTGCAGTAGGTGGTCTTATCTTGATTCAATCACAGGGTGGCAAAATCGCAGCCTACAGTCCTAAATGAATCCGGTCATCACTATCGTCGGCCGCCCCAATGTTGGGAAGTCGACGCTCTTTAATCGCCTGACGCGTTCTCGTGATGCATTGGTGGCAGATTTTTCTGGTTTAACGAGAGATCGTCACTACGGCAAGGGCCGCATTGGTGAGCGCGCCTTTATTTGCGTAGATACTGGTGGCTTTGAGCCTGTTGCTAAAATAGGTATCGTTGCTGAGATGGCAAAACAGACTAAGCAAGCAGTAGCTGAGTCTGACATTGTGATTTTCTTGGTCGATGGCCGCTTAGGTATGGCGCCACAAGATCGCGTGATTGCTGACTTCTTACGCAAGACTGGTCGCCCAACTATTTTGGCAGTAAATAAAACAGAAGGCATGCAGGCTGGCATTGTTACTGCAGACTTTCATGAACTTGGTTTAGGTGAGCCATTCCCAATCTCGTCTGCACACGGTGATGGCGTGCGCGGATTAATTGATGATGCCTTAGATTCATTAGGGATTGCTGAGCCTGACGAAGAAGAATTAGTAAATGATCCAAATCGCCCAATGAAAATTGCGGTGGTAGGTCGTCCAAACGTAGGTAAGTCCACCTTGATCAATAAATTGATCGGTGAAGAGCGGGTGATTGCATTTGATATGCCTGGCACTACTCGTGATGCGATTGAAGTTCCTTTTGAGCGCAATGGTAAGCCCTACATCTTGGTAGATACAGCAGGCTTGCGTCGTCGTGGCAAAGTATTTGAGGCGATTGAGAAATTCTCAGTGGTGAAAACATTGCAAGCGATTGCAGACTGCAATGTCGTGATTTTAATGCTCGATGCGCAGCAAGATATCTCTGAGCAAGATGCACATATTGCAGGATTTATTGTTGAAGCCGGTCGTGCATTAGTTGTGGCCGTCAATAAGTGGGATGGTATTGATACATACGTTAAAGAGCGTGCTCGTTTAGAGATTGCACAAAAATTGCGCTTCTTAGATTTTGCAAACGTGCATCCGATCTCCGCTAAAAAAGGTACAGGCCTCAAAGAGTTATTTAAAGATGTGGATTCTGCCTATGCTGCTGCAATGGCGAAATTACCAACCCCACGCTTAACCCGTATCTTGCAAGAGGCGATTGAGCATCAACAGCCAAAACGGGTTGGTATGGGGCGTCCAAAATTGCGCTATGCCCACCAAGGGGGCATGAACCCTCCAATTGTGGTGATTCATGGAACATCATTAAGTGGAGTGACGGATAGCTATAAGCGCTATTTAGAAGGTCGCTTTAGGGATGTCTTCAAGTTACGCGGCACCCCTTTGAGAATTCAGATGAATACCGCCAAAAACCCCTACGTGGATGCGGATAAGGGAAAAAAAGGTAAAAAGCGGTGATTTTGGACTTGATTTTTTTATAATTGAGCTCAATATAGAAGATTGAAAAGCAGTACTTTTTAAAAGTTTTATTTCATCAAAAAAAGCAAGACTCCCTAATTACAAAACAAATGAGGAGCAGTATGAACACCAACAAAATTCAATTACTACAGGACCCATTCCTGAATGCTTTGCGCAAAGAGCATATTCCTGTTTCCATCTATCTCGTTAATGGTATTAAATTGCAAGGCAATATTGAATCTTTTGATCAATACGTCGTGCTATTACGCAATACGGTAACGCAGATGGTTTATAAACATGCAATCTCTACGATTGTTCCTGCACGTGCGATTGATTTCCGCATAGAAGAAGGCGCCCCTGTATAAAACTGGAGTAGATGCGGCACGCGCCGTCCTGGTTGGTGTCGATACGGGACGTGAAGATTTTGCAGATAGCATGGCTGAACTCAGTCTCTTGGCTGATAGCGCTGGCTCCGTACCCACAGCTAGCATCATTGCCCGCAAAGGCAAAACAGATCCGGCTTTATTTATTGGTTCTGGCAAAGTCAATGAGCTTAAGCGCGTGATGGAAGAGCAGAACGCAGAGCTCGCCATCTTTAATCATCCGCTTTCTCCAACGCAGCAGCGCAACTTAGAGCGGCATCTTGATCGTCATGTGATGGATCGTACTGGCTTGATTTTGGATATCTTTAGTCAAAGAGCACAAAGTCATATTGGTAAGACTCAAGTCGAGTTAGCGCAAGTGCACTATCGCATGTCTCGCTTAGTAAGAGCTTGGAGTCACTTGGAGCGTCAACGTGGCGGTATTGGTGTGCGTGGTGGTCCTGGTGAAACCCAGATGGAATTGGACCGCCGAATGCTAGCAACGAAAGCGAAGCGTTTAGAGAATGAACTCGAGAAGCTCCAGCGCCAACAAAGAACACAGCGAAGGGCGCGTAATCGGAAGGATGTGTTCTCCGTTTCTCTAGTGGGCTATACCAATGCTGGCAAGTCGACTTTATTTAATGCCCTAACGAAAGCAGGGACTTATGCTGCTGACCAACTTTTCGCCACTTTAGATACCACCTCTAGGAAAGTTCATTTGGAGGGGGTGGGTTCGATTGTGGTCTCCGATACCGTGGGATTTATCCGCGATCTGCCGCACCAGCTGGTTGAGGCTTTTAGGGCTACTTTGGATGAAACCATCCATGCCGATCTGATTTTGCATGTAATTGATGCCTGCAGCCCAGTAGCTCGGGAGCAGAAGGCTGAAGTTGAGGCGGTTTTGGAGGAAATTGGGGCAGATCAGATCCCTCGGATTGAGGTGATGAACAAGATTGACCAGATGCCTCAAACCTTTACCCGTGGGGCAGTTTTAGAGCGAGATGGGCAGGATTTTCCTGGCCAGATTTTTCTGTCTGCCAGAACAGGCCTGGGTCTTGATTTGCTCCGCGCGGCCTTGGCTGAATGCTCCCAAATGACTGATAGAATAAGGGTTGAGCATAACCGTGCCAAGAAGCAATTGGCCCCGGATGAGTTTTTAGAGCCCTTACCCGAACGACCAGACACTGCTGAATTTAATCCGATCCCAAACCGAAGCTATTTTTCTAATGATGCGTAAATTTCTCGACCTCTTTTCGGTCAATGATCCAGGCTGGGGCAATAGCCACAACAGCGGTTCCAAAGATGCTAAAGATGGGCAGGGTAGTGATCAAGCTCCAAAAGTAGATCCGGAAACTAATAAGCCTACAGAAACTGCACCAACGAATTCACCAACCAAGCCAGGTGGCCCTCCAGATTTGGATGAGCTCTGGCGCGATTTCAATGACAGAATTGCTGGCATCTTTGGTGGCAAGAAAAAGCCAGGCGGTTCACCCAGCCAGCCAGCTAATAAACCCAATAGCACCGATATTCCTCCGCCATCACAGCGTGGCGGCGGCAATGGTGGCGGTGGCGGTATGAGTGCGCCAAACTTCAATTTCACTAATCCATTCAGTTCTAAAGCTAGCATCCTGATCGGTGCAGCAGTTTTCTTTTTCATTTGGATTTGCAGTGGTTTTTTCATCATTCAAGAAGGTCAGGCTGGCGTGGTTTTGACCTTTGGTAAATATGCTGACACTGCTAGGCCAGGTATCAACTGGCGTATGCCTTGGCCAATTCAGTCGGATGAAACAGTAAATCTTTCTGGCGTTCGCTCTGTTGAGGTAGGTCGTCCGGTATTAATTAAGGCAACAAATCAAAAAGATTCTTCGATGCTTACCGAAGATGAAAACATTATCGACGTACGCTTTGCTGTGCAATATCGCTTAAAAGATCCAACCGATTATTTATTTAATAATCGCGACCCTGATGCTGCAGTGATACAAGCTGCTGAAACTTCCGTTCGTGAAATCGTTGCTCGTAGCAAGATGGATACCGTGCTCTACGAAGGACGCGAAAAAATTGGTGTTGATTTAGCAAACTCGATTCAGAAGATATTAGATAGCTATAAGAGTGGTATTTTCGTGACTAGTGTGACTGTACAAAACGTGCAGCCACCTGAGCAAGTACAAGCTGCATTTGACGATGCGGTAAAGGCGGGCCAAGATCAAGAGCGCTTGAAGAGCGAAGGTCAGGCCTATGCTAATGACATCATTCCACGTGCTAAAGGTACTGCAGCCCGCTTGATCCAAGAAGCTGAAGGCTATAAGGCTAGAGTGGTGGCCACTGCGGAAGGTGACGCTACTCGCTTCAAACAAATATTAGTGGAGTATTCCAAAGCGCCACAAGTAACGCGTGATCGGATGTACATCGATAGCATGCGCGAAATGTATAACAACGTCACCAAGATTTTGGTAGATACAACCAAGAGCAATAGCCTTTTGTATTTGCCACTAGATAAGATTGTTGCTCAAGTTAGTGCAGAAAGTGCGCAGGCCGCCAGCTCTCAAGTAAATCAAAGTAGCGCACCTACTCCAACTGGAAGTGTGACAGTGGGTGGTGCAACCGGAATGAATAATCCAGCTCCAACTACCGGTAGCAGTTCAGCACCCGGAGCAAATAATAGTAACGATCGTTCTCTTGATAAGCGCGATGGCTTCCGTAGTCGTGATCGGGACCCTAGATAATGAATGCAAATCGTTTAATTGCTGCAGGCATCGCCTTCGTTGCTTTGATCTATGTACTGTCGTCTAGTATTTTTATTGTTGATCAACGTAAATTTGCGGTTGTATTCTCTTTCGGGCAGATCGTGCGCGTGATTGAAACTCCTGGCTTACGCGTGAAGTTCCCATCCCCATTTGAAAACGTACGCTTCTTTGATCGTCGCATTCTGACTATTGATAATCCAGAGGCAGAGCGCTTTATTACTGCAGAAAAGAAGAATCTCTTAGTAGATTCCTATGTGAAATGGCGCATTGTTGATCCCCGTAAGTTCTTTATTAGCTTCAAGGGTGATGAGCGCTTAGCACAAGATCGCTTAACTCAGCTGGTTCGTTCTGCTTTGAATGAAGAGTTCACTAAGCGCACTGTGCGCGAGTTGATTTCTGATCAACGTGAAGAGGTGATGCAGGGTATTCGTAAGAAAGTGGCTGATGATGCAGCTGATATTGGCGTAGAGATTGTGGATGTGCGTCTAAAACGTGTAGACCTCTTGGCTGAGATTAGCGATTCGGTATATCGCCGTATGGAAGCAGAGCGTAAGCGGGTAGCTAATGAATTACGGTCAACGGGTGCTGCTGAGTCTGACAAGATTCGCGCCAATGCAGAACGTCAACGCGATACGATTTTGGCTGAAGCCTATCGTGATGCTCAAAAGATTAAAGGCGCGGGGGATGCTAAGGCGACCGCTTTGTATGCAGAAGCATTTGGTCGTGATGCTCAGTTTGCCCAGTTCTATCAGAGTTTAGAAGCCTATCGGAGCTCTTTCAAGGACAAGAAGGACATCATGGTGGTTGAGCCTAATGGTGAGTTCTTTAAGTTCCTACACAAAAAATAAGAAAGTGAATGATCTAGCTCATGAATCGCTGGTTGCTCCCTGAAGATATTGCAGATGTTTTGCCAGTGCAGGCTCGCAAGGTGGAGACTCTACGTCGCGCCATTTTGGACCTGTACCAAACCTATGGTTATGAACTAGTCGCCCCTCCCATTTTAGAATTCTTAGATTCTTTGCTGACTGGCACGGGCTCGGATCTCAACCTTCAAACCTTTAAGTTGGTAGACCAGATGTCAGGTCGCACCCTGGGCTTACGTGCTGATATTACGCCGCAAGTGGCTCGTATTGATGCGCACTTATTAAATCGTACTGGAGTTACCCGTCTTTGCTATGCGGGCTCTGTAGCACACGCTCGCACACCAGTAGGTAGCTCTGCACGTGAAGATTTGCAGTTGGGCGCAGAGATTTATGGTTGCGCTACCTGGGATGCCGACTTTGAAGCAATCACTTTGTTGCTCAAAACACTTGCTATTGCTGGCCTAGATAAGGTTTACCTTGATCTATCTCATGCTGGCATCTTGAATGGTATTTTGGCTGATCAGAAATTGGATAAAGAGACGACTGAAACCTTGTATGGTTTATTGCAGACCAAAGATCGTCCGCGCCTGCTTAAATGGGCTGCGAGCTTGCCAGCTAAAACTACCCAAGCGCTGATGGCTCTCACAGAGCTCAATGGTCCTTGTGCAGAAGTGTTAGCAAAGGCTAAAAAAATATTACCTAAGCATGCTGCAATTGATCAAGCATTGGCAGATCTCGAGCGCTTAGTTGCTGCAGTGAGTGCATCAAGTGGCTTAGAGCTCAGTATTGATTTGGCAGACTTGCGTGGTTATCAATATCACAGCGGTGTGATGTTTGCTGTTTATGTAGACAAACTGCCGCAGCCAATCGCTAGAGGCGGGCGCTACGACCATGTTGGTCAAGCCTTTGGCCGCTCACGTCCTGCAACGGGTTTTTCATTAGACCTGTTGACTCTAGCAAACCTCTCACCATTGAAGGTGCATAAGTTAGCCATCCTTGCCCCATGGCTTGAAGATGCCGCCTTGAGTAAAGCGATTACAGCCTTACGTGATTCTGGTGAAGTAGTGATACAGGCGATGGCTGGTGAAAAAGTCGAGGCAGCCGAATATGAATGTGATCGAGAGCTAGTAAAGCAGGGCAGCTCTTGGGAAGTAAAGAAAAAATAAAGTAAAGCAAGCAGACTCTTAACCTAATTTGTAATTATCTTTTTTGGATTTCAATATGTCTTCAAAGCAGCAAGCTAAAGGTCGTAACGTTGTTGTCATTGGTACCCAGTGGGGTGATGAAGGCAAAGGAAAAGTAGTTGATTGGTTAACAGATCATGCAAAAGCAGTGGTTCGCTTTCAGGGTGGTCACAATGCGGGTCATACCCTCATCATTGGCGGCAAGAAAACGATCCTACGCTTGATTCCATCTGGGATCATGCACAAAGAGGTCATTTGCTATATCGGTAACGGCGTAGTTCTATCGCCAGAAGCGCTCTTTAAAGAAATTGGTGAGCTTGAAGCTGCTGGTTTGGTTGTTCAGTCTCGTTTGAAGATTTCTGAAGCAACTACTTTGATCCTCCCGTATCACGTTGCAATTGATCATGCGCGCGAGAAAAAGCGTGGTGAAGCTAAAATTGGCACGACTGGCCGCGGAATTGGACCAGCGTACGAAGATAAAGTTGCGCGTCGTGCACTGCGTGTCCAAGATTTATTCTATCCAGAGAAGTTTGCTGAGCAATTGCGTGAGAACTTGGAATATCACAATTTCATGCTCACCAACTATTACGGTGCAGAGCCTGTCAACTATGAAAAGACGCTAGCAGAAGCCATGTCTTATGCGCCGCGCATCAAGCCCATGGTAGTAGACGTCTCTAGTGCGCTGTATGCTGCTGAGCAGGCTGGTCAAAATCTTTTATTTGAAGGTGCACAGGGTACCTTACTTGACATTGATCACGGTACATATCCATACGTCACTTCCAGCAACTGTGTAGCGGGTAATGCTGCTGCTGGTTCTGGTGTTGGACCAGATTCTTTGCAGTACATCTTAGGTATTACTAAAGCGTATTGCACCCGTGTTGGTGCTGGCCCATTTCCAAGTGAGCTCTATGACCATGACAACCCAGCAAAGCAAGACCCAATTGGGATTCGTCTAGCTGAAGTTGGTAAAGAGTTTGGCTCTGTAACAGGTCGTCCACGCCGCACTGGTTGGTTAGATGCTGCTGCCTTGAAACGCTCGATTCAGATTAACGGTCTTTCTGGTTTGTGTATCACCAAGTTAGATGTGCTCGACGGTTTGGAGACTATTCGTTTATGTGTTGGCTATAAGCTAGATGGCAAGACTCTTGATGTATTGCCACGTGGCGCTGAGTCTGTCTCACGTTGTGAACCCATTTACGAAGATTTCCCATGCTGGAAGGGCACTACCTTCGGCATTCGGGAGTGGGACAAACTTCCAATCGAGGCTCAAAACTTCTTGCGTCGTATTGAAGAAGTCGCTGGCAAGCCTATTGCCATGGTCTCAACAGGACCAGAGCGTGACGAAACTATCTTGCTCCAACATCCTTTCCAGGCTTAATGGAAAATAATTCTCCCACTTAATTTATTCACTTTTGTTTAAGAAAATATCAACATGACTGCGCGCACTACCTGCAATGGCCTTCAAGTGGCAACTCCGCTTTACCGTTTTATAGAAGATAAAGTACTGCCTGGTACCGGCATTAAAAGCGCTGATTTTTGGAAAGGTTTTGATGAGATCGTTAAAGACTTAAGTCCAAAGAATGAAGCTTTATTAGCTAAGCGTGATCGCTTACAGGCTGATTTAGATAATTGGCATAAAGCCAATCCAGGCCCAATCAAAGATATGCCTGCTTACCGTAAGTACCTGAAAGAAATCGGCTATATAGATGATGTGCCAGAAACGGTTTTAGCTACCACTCAGAACGTAGATGATGAACTGGCTCTTCAGGCCGGCCCTCAACTGGTGGTGCCCGTACTCAATGCCCGTTATGCCTTAAATGCTGCTAATGCCCGTTGGGGCTCTTTGTATGATGCCCTTTACGGTACCGATGTTATCTCCACAGAAGGTGGTGCCGATAAAGATGGTGCTTATAACCCGATTCGTGGTGCAAAGGTAGTTGCCTATGCGCGTCAGTTTTTAGATGAATCCGCTCCCTTAGCTAAAGCTCTATACAGCGATGTAGTGGCATATAGCGTCGTAGATAAAAAACTGTCCGTGAAATTAAAAGACGGTAGCACTACTGGCTTACTTGATGAGAAACAGTTTGTTGGCTATCAAGGTGATGCTGCTGCGCCATCATCTATTTTGCTACGCAATAACGGTATTCATATTGATATTGAAATTGATAAGTCCAAAACTATTGGCGCTGCTGATCCAGCTAGCGTGAATGATGTAGTGCTTGAGGCTGCTCTTTCAACCATTCTGGACCTAGAAGATTCAGTTGCAGTGGTTGATGCTGACGATAAAGTACTGGCTTATGAGAACTGGTTAGGCATTCTTAAAGGCACTTTAGTTGAAGAAGTGAGTAAGGGTGGCAAAACTTTTACCCGCACACTCAATCCAGATCGCAAATACATGGCAGGTATTGGCGCAGTCAATGCAAAAGATGGCGTGGTGACGCTACATGGACGCTCACTCTTGTTCCTTCGCAACGTTGGTCACCTGATGACCAACCCTGCCATCATTACCAATGAAGGTAAGGAAATCTACGAAGGCATCTTAGATGCAGTAGTGACAGTATTGATAGCCCTGCATGACATTAATCGCCCAGCAACTCAAGCTATTGGTAACACCCGTAAAGGCTCTGTCTATATTGTTAAGCCAAAAATGCACAGCCCAGAAGAAGTAGCATTTGCTAGTGAGCTCTTTGGTCGGGTTGAGAAATTACTTGGTTTGCCAGAAAATACCGTGAAATTAGGAATCATGGACGAAGAGCGTCGCATGAGCGTCAATATTAAAGCTGCCATTGCTGCCGCTGGCGCACGCGTTGCATTCATTAATACCGGGTTTTTAGATCGCACCGGCGATGAAATGCGCACAGGGATGTACGGCGGTGCCATGGTTCGCAAAGGGCGGATGAAGATCGCTAAATGGTTTGGAGCGTATGAGCGCCGTAATGTATTAGCAGGCTTGGATTGTGGTCTGCGTGGCCGCGCACAGATTGGTAAGGGTATGTGGCCTGCGCCAGATCTTATGAAAGAAATGGTAGAGCAAAAAATCGCACACCCTCAAGCTGGCGCTAATACAGCTTGGGTACCATCGCCTACAGCTGCCACTTTGCATGCAATGCACTATCACCAAGTTAACGTTGCGCAAATCCAAAAGGACATGGAAAAGCAAGATACTAAAGCTGAGTATGAAGCCCTCATGGATAACCTCTTGACTGTACCAATTGCCCTCTTTCCCGATTGGACTAAAGAAGAGATTCGCGAAGCGCTGAATAATAATTGCCAAGGTATTTTGGGTTATGTGGTTCGCTGGATTGACCAAGGTGTTGGTTGCTCTAAAGTGCCTGATATCTATAACGTAGGATTGATGGAAGATCGCGCGACATTACGTATTTCTAGTCAGCACATTGCTAACTGGTTGCTACACAAATATGTCACTAAAGCAGAAGTGAATGAAGCTTTGCAACGTATGGCTGGTATTGTTGACATGCAAAATGCAGGCGATCCTCTCTACAAGCCAATGATGCCAAACTACAAAGACTCATTTGCTTTTCAGGCAGCAAGTGATTTGATCTTTAAGGGTCTTGAGCAGCCAAATGGGTATACAGAACCATTACTGCATGCTTGGCGCTTGAAGGTAAAAGCAGCGCAAGCAAAGTAATTTGCGTGAGTATTAAAAAATCAAAATGGATTTGCCCACAAAGCAAATCCATTTTTTATTAGGCACATCAATATGTTTGGCTTACTAAATCTATTTTCTAGACCCCAGCAGACTTTCCCATTGCAGAGGAATGACGGGGGCAGGGAGCAGGCTGGATTTAAGGGTGGGGCTGGGGATTGTGTCGTCAGATCAATCGCCA